>Ga0214923_10002197_pt1 | contig 26349 bp, 19 predicted proteins | sample LL1510_MetaG_FD_177993 | JGI IMG/M metagenome (GOLD analysis project Ga0214923, IMG submission 177993) | Freshwater microbial communities from Lake Lanier, Atlanta, Georgia, United States - LL-1510 | ecosystem: Environmental > Aquatic > Freshwater > Lake | place: USA: Georgia | collected...
TGATCTGGCGGTTGACTGATTGAGAATGGTCGCCGTTTCCACCATCTCCACCATGAAGGTTGAGCGGCCGCGCGCCAGATCATCGGCGGCACCGACACGGCTGAATAACCGGTCGATAATCCCGATATGCGCCGCCTGCGCCGGAACAAAGCTCCCCATCTGCGCCAGAATGGCAATCAGCGCATTCTGTCGTAAGAAGGTGCTTTTACCCGCCATATTAGGGCCGGTCAGCAACCACAGACGCTGCGATTCCCCTAAGTCACAATGATTGCCGATAAAGGAGATTCCCTCATTTTTTAACGATCGTTCAACAACGGGGTGGCGTCCCTGCCGAATGTCAAAAGCCGATGATTCATCGATTACCGGACGCACATAACACTCCTGCTGCGCCAAAGTGGCCAGTGCACAGATGACGTCGCACAACGCCATGGTTCGGGCAGCCAACGTGATCGCCGAAGCCTGTGATGTAATGTGTGTCAGTAATCCGGCGAAAATCTCTAACTCCAGACGGATTGCCCCCTCACCCGCATCGGCTATTTTACGCGCCAGATCGGATAGCTCGGTGGTGGTGTAGCGCAGATTATTGGCCAGAGATTGACGATGAATAAAATAGTCCGGCACTTTGGATTCATGGGCTGCCGTAATCTCAATAAAATAGCCCAGCACACCGTTAAATTTGATTTTGAGCGTCGGGATACCGGTTTCATCTGCATAACGTTTTTGCAATCTGGCCATCACCTGACGCGATTCATCGCGCAGCGCCCGCAATTCATCCAGATCGGTGCGATATCCTGCGCGGATAAACTGACCGTCACGCGCCAGAAGCGGCAACTCCTCTGCTAATGCCCGCTCCAGCTCGTCGATGAGCGTCCCATGCGTACCGAAATCTTGCAACCATTGACGTACCATTGGCGGCATCGCATGCGCAAACACCACATCCTGCTGCTGCAATTGAATCGCTTCTTTGATGCTGCGAACCGCCTTCAATGCCGTAAGAATATGCTGCATGTCACGCGGGCCGCCACGCTCCAAACACAAGCGCGATAGTGCCCGCTCCATATCCGGCGTTTGACGCAACACCCCCACGCACAAAGCGTGCAGCCCTGCATTTTTTAAGCACCAGTCAATCGCATCCTGCCGCGCACGAATCGCATCGACCTGCATCAGCGGCGACATGATCCAGTTGGCCAGCAGTCTGGCGCCTGAAGCGGTTACCGTATGATCAATCACTCTCAGTAAACTGCCTTTGCGGGTACCAAAGAGGGTTTGCGTTAATTCCAGATTACGGCGCGTTGCTGCGTCCATCACCATTGCGGAAGCAAATTGCTCTTTTTGTGGCACGTCCAGTCGCGGTAACTGCGTGAGTTGTGTCAGGCGCAAATATTCCAGCAAGGCGCCGCAAGCAGACATATCAGCTGGTTGCAAATCGCCAAACACCTCCAATGAATGCACCCCATAGTGCTCCGTTAGAATACGTTCTGCCTTGCGGGCATCAAACTGGCTATCGGGCTGGCTGGTCATCACGCCTTTCCATTCAGAAAGGGTTTCCATCAACGGCTCGTTTTGCCACAGCGTGTCGGGCAGTAGTAATTCTTTGGGCGAAATGCGTGCCAGATCGGCCGCCACCCGCTCACGCGCTGTAGCTAGCACATGAAACGCTCCGGTTGACACATCCAGCCAAGCCAGCGCCCACTGGCCTCTCGTCTGCGACAATGCGGCGAGGTAGCTTGATTCTCTGGCCGAGAGCAGGTTTTCTTCGGTGATGGTGCCCGGCGTCACAATCCGCACGACATCGCGGGTGACCACCGCCTTATATCCACCGCGTTTTTTGGCTTCTTCCGGCGTTTCCAGCTGCTCGCAAATGGCGACCTTGCGACCAGACGCAATCAGCTTCTCCAGATAGGCTTCATGGCTATGGACTGGCACCCCGCACATGGGAATATCATCTCCGGCATGCTTGCCACGCTTGGTGAGGGCGATATCCAGCAGTTGCGAAGCGGCTAGCGCATCCTCAAAAAACAGCTCATAAAAATCACCCATTCGGTAGAACAGCAGGGAATCTGGATATTGCGATTTAAGCGTCAGATATTGTTTCATGGCGGGCGTGGCATCCGCCAAGGGTGATTCTACAGCAGAAAACTGAGGATTTCCCTGCGCTTTTGTTGCAGCGCAATGTGGGATTTCGCTTCTCATTTCGTCTTTTGTGATTATAGTCGTCGCTTCCAATTTAACTGCCTCGCCTAAAAGCGAACCATAATCAAGGATACGGGAAAAGACAATGACCAGCGAAAATATCAAAATTACCGATGAGGATGCGCTCTATTTCCATAGCAAAGGTCAACCAGGGAAACTGGCAATTCTGCCAACCAAACCGTTGATCACACAGCGCGACCTGTCGCTGGGATATTCGCCGGGAGTTGCCGTTCCGTGCGAGCGCATCCACAAAGACCCCGATGCGGCGTATGACTACACGTCGAAAGGAAACTTCGTCGCCGTCATTTCAAACGGTACTGCGGTGCTTGGACTTGGCAAGCTTGGTGCGCTGGCATCCAAACCAGTGATGGAAGGCAAGGCCATTCTGTTCAAACGCTTTGCCGACATTGATGGGATCGACGTAGAAGTAGATACCACGGATGTGGATGAATTTGTGAATGCGGTGCGCCTGATCTCCCCCACTTACGGCGGGATCAATCTGGAAGATATAGCCGCGCCGGAATGCTTCATCATCGAAGAACGCCTTAAAGCCGCCTGCGATATCCCTGTATTCCACGATGACCAGCATGGCACTGCGATTATCGCTGCAGCAGGCATTATCAATGCGGCTGATATTACCGGACGCAACATGCGTGACCTGAAAGTCGTGGTCAATGGCGCTGGGGCAGCGGGTATGTCCTGTCTGGAGCTGCTCAAAACCATGGGAGTCGCCGATAAGAATGTCATTCTGTGCGACCGTGATGGCGTGGTCTATGAAGGCCGCACTCATGGCATGAACCAGTGGAAATCAAAACATGCGGTTAAAACCAGCAAGCGCACGCTGCTGGAGGCCATGACCGGTGCCGATGTGTTCCTTGGATTGTCGGTGGCGGGCGCTGTCAGCAAAGAGATGGTGAAAGCCATGGCCAAAAACCCCATCATTTTTGCAATGGCTAACCCCATTCCGGAAATTATGCCCGAAGAAATCATGGAAGTGCGCAGCGATGCCATTATTGCGACTGGTCGTTCTGACTATCAGAATCAGGTCAATAACGTGATGGGCTTCCCCTATATCTTCCGTGGCGCGCTGGATGTCCGCGCCAGCGAAATCAACGAACAGATGAAAATCGCCGCCGCCAATGCACTGGCGCAACTGGCGCGTGAAGATGTGCCGGAAGAAGTCTCCGCCGCCTATTCTGGCCGTGAGATGAAATATGGCCCCAACTACATCATTCCTGCGCCGTTTGACCCGCGCCTGATCACCACCATTCCGGTGGCGGTGGCACAAGCCGCGATGGAAACCGGCGTTGCACGCAAACCCATTACGGACATCCCCGCTTACAAACGTGCACTGGCATCACGCCTTGATCCGACGGCAAACAGCCTCTATCACATCTTCGATAAATGCCGTGCCAATCCGCAGCGCGTGATCTTTGCCGAAGGCGAGGAAGAAAAAATTATCCGTGCAGCCCTGCATTGGCGCGATAACGGCCTTGGCACCCCGATTCTGGTTGGTCGTGCTGAACGTATCCGCGCCACCATGAAGCAAATGGGGCTCAAAAATACCGACGATGTAGAAATTTCCAACGCCGCCGTTAGCCCGCATGTGCAGCAATATATCGATTACCTTTACAACAAACTGCAACGCAAAGGCTTCCTGTATCGCGATATCGTGCGCATGGTGAAAAATGACCGGAATATCTTTGCCAGCTGCATGCTCGCCTGTAACCACGGCGATGCGCTGATCACCGGTATGACGCGTGGCTACCACCGATCGTTGGAAAATGTCAGTCGTGTGATTGAAAAAACGGAAGGTGATGTCATTTTTGCGACCACCATGATTGTGAGCAAACAGCAGACCGTGTTCATTTCCGACGTGGCCGTGCAGGAGCTGCCATCCGCGCAAGAACTGGCAGACATTGCACAGCGCACCGCTCTGAAAGCCCGCCAGATGGGGCACGAGCCGCGAGTGGCGTTCCTGTCTTACTCTAACTTCGGTAACCCGATGAAAGAGAAGTCCGAGCGTATTCGCGAAGCCGTGCGCATCATGGATAGCCGCAATGTCGACTTCGAATATGACGGTGAATTGTCTGCCGATGTGGCATTGAATAAAGAACTGATGTCGCTGTATCCATTCTGCCGCCTCAGCGGTCCCGCCAACGTGCTGGTGATGCCCGCCCTGCACTCGGCGCATATTGCATCAAACCTTTTGGTTGAGCTGGGTTCCGGCTCAAACATCGGCCCGATGCTGTGCGGCCTTGAAAAGCCCGTACAAATCGTTCAAATGGATGCCAGCGTTGCCGATATCATCAACCTGTCTGCCGTTGCGGCCATTGATGCCATTGACCGTAAAGGTTCCGGATCGCCGAAAAACAAAGCTCCAAAACCCAAAGCGGCCGCAGTCAATGTGAGTGCCAAGGCAAAGGTAAAGGCGAAAGCAAGTCCCAAGCCTACCAAAGCGGCAGCGAAGCCAGCAGCCAAACCAAAAGCCGGTGCCAAGCCAAAGGCAAAAGCAAAGGTACAGAAGCTGCCAGTGAAAAAGCTGAATCAGTCTGGGAAAAAGGGCAGCGCCAAGAAATTTGCACCCGCTAAAGCTAAGCGCGCCGCCGCTAAGTAGCGGCGCAGGCTTTAGGCCTGATGCAGTTTTTCTTCGTACCAGGTTTCGCCGATTTCGATTTTTTCGCGGCCCTGAGAGACGCGCCAGTCATTGCTATCGCGCAGTGAGTAAATGCAGCCGCAATATTGCTGGGCATAAAAAGCTTCGCGCTTGGCAATATCATACATGCGCGCGCCACCGCCCGATTTGCGCCAGTTATAGGTCCAGTATTCCACCCCATCATAGTGAGATGCCGCCCGCACACCGCAATCATTAATCTGATCCATATTCTTCCAGCGCGAAATGCCAAGGCTGGAGGTGATAACCGGAAAACCGTGTTCATGTGCATAAAGCGCGGTGCGCTCAAAGCGCATATCAAAACACATGGTGCAACGTACACCGCGCTCCGGCTCACGCTCCATGCCTTTGGCACGCGCAAACCAATTCTGCACATCATAATCCGCGTCGATAAAGGGAATGCCCATCTTTTCCGCATAGCGGATGTTCTCCTGCTTGCGGATCTCATATTCCTTCAAGGGGTGAATGTTGGGGTTGTAGAAAAAAATCGTCAGCTCAATGCCATTGGCGAGCATCTGCTCCATCAGCTCGCCCGCGCAAGGCGCGCAGCAGCTATGCATCAGCACTCGATTATGCCCACCGGGAACCGATAAATCCACATGCTTCACAATATCAGAAGCACCTTCTTGCTGTAAACTCAATGTCATAGGGAGTTGATATGGGGGAACGAGAAAAGAAAAGCAAGAAAATTAGCTTAGAGAGACCCCAGTGCCAGGAATCTTTGGTCCCCCTCCACTGCCAGGTACTACAGCAGAACCATCGGCAACGTGTTTTATGGGGCCACGTGGTTCCGCCCTTCTACCAGCAGCTGCCGCTTCTCTAGCCAAATCAAGATCTATAGGCCTACCATCCCTTCCCAAAGGTATAGGATATCTCTCGCCAGTTCTACTTGGTTCAGACGTAAGATGTAGCGTCGGAGCGCCCTCACGCGGTTTGATGGGAATCCCAGGACTACCATCCACTGGACCTACGGTCGTCGTTCTCCCCACCGGAGCTACTGGAGGTCCTGTCATCGCCAACCGCGGTGCAGGCTCAACCACTGTGGGTCTTCCCGCAACCGGTCTGCCCGCCTCACCACCACGCGCAACTTCTGGTTTTTTGTCTGGTTCCGGCTTATGAACTGCCGCCACCACCTGTGAGACTTCTTTCGATTTTTCCGCCACTTCGCGTGCACGCTGCTCTTCTTTTGCACGCTCTTCCCGTGCACGTTCTTCTGCTTTCTTGCGCCTTGCTTCCTCTTCTTTAGCAATTTGCTCTGCTGACCTGCCTAAAGCATCATTCGCGGGTGAACCAATTGCCAACGCAGCATATGAGACGCCGCGAGCTGAACCTGCAATTGAAACAGCCGTCGTACCACTACCCGCTGAAGCCATCCGCGCAATTTCTTGATCTACCGCTCGTGACGCCATGCGCTCAAGCTCTTGCGGCTTCATTCCCTGATAAGCCGGAGCCGCCTGAAGTTCAGCAGTTTTTGCGTGAACCATCAATTCACGTTCATGTTCAGCCGCTCTCACAATATCGGCTGCACGGCGTGCTTCAGCCAACCGATCTGCTGGCAGTCTCGCATGATCTTCTTTCGCCAGAGTAAGTAAATCGGGCCTTCTTGCCACTTCAATCAGCGCTTCTTTACCGGCTATGCGCTCACGCAGACCGCGTGCCAGCTGTTCAGATGCTTCTGCACCCGCATGCGCCAACCGTTGGAAATAATCAGGGTCACCACGACCGCGTTCTGATTCCGCCAGAATGGCCCGACGGGCTACCAGTTGACGGGCAAGCACCAATTCTGCTTCGGTGGCACGGCTTTCTGGTCTGGCAAAACGAGAAAAATCTTCAGGACGTTCTTGCACACGCCTCAATGCCGCTTCCGCACGCGCCATATCTGCGGGACGAGGAAGGGCAAGCCGCCCCGCAATTTCTGATCGAGCATAGGATTCGGGGCCAGATAATTCAGCAGGAGGTTGATATTTCACCTGTTGGGCTACTGGCCGTTCTCGATCTCTGGCCATCGCCTCGCGCACCATGGATGCCAATTGTTCCTGCGCCTTGAGTTGGGCTGCTTTATCTGGCGTGCTACCTGCGGGTGCTTGCGCCCTGGCTAAGCGTTCTGCCAATTCACCATCAACCGCAGCAACTGCCTTGCGTTGCCGCCCAGCACTATCTAATCCCGGTTCTGTTTTTGCGATGTCATCCGCCCGTCTGCGAATCAATTCTTCGCGCGCCTTCATTACCAGTTCACGCGCTTCATCACGTGCTTTCAGTTGTGCTGCTCGATCCGCGTCAACGAATGAATCATCGCTGCGCGCCGATAATGCTAATTTCGCCGGCTCACGTTCCAATGCCTCCAGTGCGCTTCTGCCTTCATGCCGCGTGCGTAAGGCCGTCATTTCTTTATCGACTTCGGCTGAAGCTACTGATCTGCGCCGCTGTTCTGCTGCCGCCAGATCAGAGGCCGCAACGGCAGGTTCTATGCGTGCCATTTCAGCCATTTTATCGCGGATAGATTGTTCCCTGGCGGTTGCCACCACTTTGCGCGCCTCTTCGCGTGCTGCTAATTGCGCGTCACGATCGGGACCGGCTGGGATTTCTGCATCCAAGCGAGCAGCAACTGCCAATAGAGATGGATCACGCTGAACGGACAATTGCGCCGCCCGCCCTTGTTGTTCCGCTCTGGCAGCCGCTAATTCGCGGCTTACATCAACCACACTAGTAATTAGTTCATTCGCAATCCGATTCTGGGCCAATGCGTTGGCTGTTGGATTGGATAAAGCGGCAAGATCGGCACCCGTTAGTGCATTTGCCGCTAACAGCTCACCGGTATTTTCTTTCATAGCCTTGATCAGCTGAGCACGGAAAGGCTCAAGCGCTGCCGCATCACCGCGCGCTAACGCCTGACGAAACTCTTGAACTTTTGCCTCTGGCAATTTCATCATCACTGCCATAGCCGTAATTTGCTGCTCGGCCGCTTTGCCTAGAGTCTCCACTTTGGCTTTTACTGCCTGTGCCAGCAATTCTGCCTGCGCCACATCTACCGGAGGACGTGCAACGCCAGTTCCACTTGCCCGCGCTACTTTGATGGCCTCCTCAGATGCAATAGCCGTACTAACCACACTAGGCATCGGTGGAATGCGAGCTTGCGCCAACGCTGGATTATCCAGCACACGCTGACGGATCCATGCATCACGTGCTTCAGGCGATGCAAGCGGTGTGACCACTGCTGCGCCCGCATCGGCGGCCTTCAGCCGCTCATTCATTTCCGCGGCGGTAATAGAAGCAACGCCGCTGCTTTCCAACTCACGCATGACTTTATCAACGGCAGCCGTTGCACGAGCCAACTTCTGTTCTTCGGTTAAATTTCTATCGGTATTTCCGATTCGGATTTGTTCCAGCGTAATGAAGTGCGCACGCGCTCCGTCGCGAACTTCTGAGCGCCCGACCTTTGCTGAACTACGAATATCTCTTAAATAATCGCCGGCAAGCAGTTCGCGCCGCTCATTTTCAACAATCACGTCTCTTTGATCTCTTGGCGTAAACTCATCAGGGGGCGGGTCTAAATCCCTTCGCAACCCCGCTCCTCCTGCAATGAAAGGAGTACGCGCGGCAACAATCTCTTCTGCTTTGCGCGCTGCCAATGCAGCGCCATGGGTCAATTTTGCAATTTGATCGTAGTTTTCAAGAATCTGTTTGCGTAACCGTGCACGATCTGGATCGTTGAAATCCATGCCATTGCGCTTTAGCTTTTCTTGTTCTTCAGGTGGCAACATGGATAACTGTAACAAGGCCGCACCATATTTGCGATCTAAGGAATGGTCTACGGTTCCACCCTGATAGTGAACATCCCGTCGGCCTAAATTTTCAAGAATCTCACGCTGACGATCGACGGGCAGAGACAATACGCTTCTGGCAATTCTTTCTTGCGCTTGATCGCCACTGCTGAGTACACCCATTTCTGTGAGCTCTTTGATCCGCCTATCAACATCAGGAGAACCATCCGCTTTTTTAAGGCTATTAATGTAGTTGAAGACAGCGCCGCCGCGCTGCTGGTCGATTTCAAACGCCTCCACTACTCTAGAAACACCACCCGCTGTGCGTAGCATTTGATCATAAGATTGCAACGCAGTCATCGTTGCTTCATTAAGAGGTGCAGCCCCTGTGCTTAGGTTTAGCTTAGCCATTTGCGCAGGCGTTAAGGCATCAGGATCCAGTCCCTGAGAACGGATGTAATCCGCAATCAGTTTATAACTTTCGGGCTGTACAAGTTTAAGGTGATTGAGCACTCCGCTCTTGATTTCAAACCCAAGCTGAACCCCTTGCCGCTCCATGTCCTGCCTGAATCTACGTACAAACTCCTCTTCGTTCATGCCATTTTGGAGGTCCATGATCAGGCGTTGTGCTGTAACGGTAAATGCAGGCGATACCTGCTGATATTCACGGATAACTGAAATCAAACCAGGATAGTCTTTTGGATTGTGCATCACATCTCTTACAAACATTTCCACGGATTTCATCCGCTGGCCGGATTGACGCAGCAACTCTGCTGATTGCTGGAAGAATTTATCCCCTTTCAAAGCGTCACTGATGTATTCCAACTGCTGCGTGCGTTGAATTTCGCGATCCTGAATCAGTCGCCTGTCTGCTTCGCTAATTTTTTCACCCGCCGTCTCACGACGCTTAATTTCTGCGGCCGAAGCCTCAAGCGCCCGTATATAGACCGCTTGCGTCGCCGGATCATTGAGGCGATCAGCCAGCTCACCTTTGCCCTGAGAACGCAACAATGTCTGCAGGGCAGTTAAGCGCTCAGCAGATGTACCGTTGTAATATTTTTCGAGAATCGGGGAACTCTGGCCACGCCCTTGAGTGATCGCCAGGCTAACGGCACTGTTGATTTGTTCCGCAGCAAGCGCAGAGCTAACAATCGTTGCCTTACGCAATGCATCATAACGCAGGGTTTCTTCCGGTGTGAGCACGCCCCCTTCAGCCTTTTTGATTGCCAGACGCTGTAATTCAGCATTGCGCTCTCTGGGGTGAGAATAGGCGCTGCCAGGCGCTGTTAAAGCGCGCTCTTCATCGGTCATTCCAACGGCATCTTGCTTGGGCCGTTCTGCCTGTGCAAGCTCGGCTCCCGCCAGCATCAATCTATCTTTGATGGATTCGCGGATTTTCTTACGTTCTTCCGTTGCGGATTCCGGTAGCCGGTCATACTCCTCAAACAACCGCATTAATTCACGCGTGTGCAGGGGCGGCAACACCGCAAAATACTCATCATGCTCGCTTTCGTAAGAACGGCTGCGTATTCCGCGGTATAATTCAGTCATTTCGGGGTCCATTGCCTTCAATCGACGACCCAGCCCTATCAATCCCTCTTTGCTGAATTTGACTTCCTCAGGATGTGACCGCTCCAACTCACGCCGACGCTCTAATGGTCGAACAATCTCTCTTTCAGCGGCTGGGCCGCCACGATGAATATCCTCTATGGTATCTCCGCCAAGACGGGCTGCAGCTTTGGGATGTTTTCTGAGGAAATCATCCTGAGATAACACGCCAGCACCACGCAATGCGTCCAAAGCCGCATCAACATTGCGCTGCCCAAACTTGTCTGCATAACGACCGCTAAGAAAATCACGAAACACCGATTCTGCTGCAGCTTGCGAACCCGCACTTCTGATACGGGATTCATATAGATCATCATACAGCTGATTATGAATGTCGCCGATGTTGGTGGCCAGAGCGGCATCTGCTGCACGAATTTTAGCTTCCGCACTATTAACCGTCTGCTTCATTTGTAGCACCAGACGCTGCAGATCTTTAATATCAAAGGTCCCTGTTTTGGAAGCGATGGTGGCAAGCAACGCCTTAAACTCACCAATCTGTTCTCTCAGTCCACTGAGATCACCATCCAGCCCATCAAGCTCCACCGGCTCACCGACGGCATTATACGCTTCGGTAATCCGCCGGATTTCTGCTTCCATACGATCAGCCGCAAATTCAGCCTGCATTAAGGTTTCATAAGCCGAACCTTCGCCATTACCCATGGCAATGCCGTCACCACCATCACCGGGTCTACGGGAAATAAATCCAGCATCAATCGCCGCCTGCGTCATGCGCGCGCGCTCGGCTTCTTCAGTATCGCCTGCTGGTGTCGTTTCTAAGATTGTGGTAATCGCTCTCTCAGTATTTGCAAGGCTTGTTGCAGCACCGTCCAGAGCTCGTACAGGTTCCGACAGTGCCTCAAATAGCGTCGCTCCCATTTTTGCTGCAATGCTGCGCCCGCGCGTTTTGTCATCCGGTGTTTCACCGCGTTCACGGAATAAATTATCCGCCCATTCTTTCGCGCGCTGCCACTCGTCATCGAGTGTTTTCATCCCCGGCGATAATTCTTCTACTACTACGCGGTCTGCGCCAAACAGATCGCTCGGCTTGCCCGTAGCCAGCCGTGAGAAGAACCAATCATCCTGTTGTTCAAATAGCGCCATGCGCCTAATCACCTACTATTATGCTATTCTCGACTATACGTGAGAATTGTTAAGGTTTTATGACAATCACATAAAAAGATAAGATTTTTTAATGTTTTAATAGATAAAATTTTAACTATTTATTAACCTCGCTGTGATAGGAATGACTTTGCCTGCAGCTGTAGAACCTAACGAAAAATCTAAACCTTCACACAACTGTCATGATTATTAATCACACACTGTGATAAAATAACCTTAACAATAATGATGATTAGGGAAGCTGCATGCCGCGTATTACTACGCATGAGCATTTTACAAAGTGTCTGGCTGCTTTTCTGAAGCAAATTGCCATTGATACGGGCCTGACCCATCCTGCGGATCAGAATATGCTGCAATTTGTGATTGGGCTTGGCGCAGGCGTAGGACCGACGGATTATCGCACGCAACAGCCGCTTAAGATGCAATTCAAAGCCCATCTGGATTCGCCCATGAAAACCCTGATTCATGTGCCGGAAGAAAGTTTCAATCAGGCGCAGGCGCAGCGTATTGCTGGCTATTTCAACCATAAGCATGGCGCTAAAATTGCGGTTGTGGTGGATGCGCCTTATCTCAAAGGCACACTACAGAATATCGAAATCCTATCGGGCGCGCTAGTGGATGAGATTGATCTGGCCATCGAATATCAGGAGATATTCCGTCATTCCATGCTCTCTGGCACCAAAATGTTCCTGCAGCTGCCCATTAGCGAGGCCGCACGCGCAGAACTCAGCTCAGATCAGGCTCGGGTAGAGATTGTGCCTTATCCCAAAGGCGGGGTTGATAAACATCGCATCGAATTCAAAAATATCAGCGATGCGGTTCAGGAGGAAATCATGCGGATCATTCAAGAGCGCTATGGTTCGGGAAGTGCGCTTTATGGCTAGCCCCATTACCTTATCTACCAGAGATACAGCTGATTTGGTGAGCGGCACGTCACAAGCGGCGCGGATATCTCACTACAATCTTCCGGAAGATCCAACCAGCCCGATGCTGGTTAACCTCAGAGCAAGCGCAGGAATGCCCGCCGTTGACATTGCAGATTTACCACCAGCACCTCATAAAGGCGGTAGAGACCTGTCCTAAAGCCGGTCGACGCTCTGCACCACTTCTTTCGAACGCAAGCTGGCTAGAATATTGCCCAGATGCCGTGCATTTCGCACTTCGATATCAATGATAATCTCAAAAAAGTCGCTGGATCGGTTGACGATTTTCATATTGTTGATGTTACCCAGCTCTTTGGCTATCACATTGGCCACCGTGGCCAGTGCTGCCGTTTCGTGCGAGATGATGGCACGAATGCGCCCAACGTGAATTTCATCTTGCCCGCTGGTGTCCCACGCAATGTCAATCCAGCGCTCCGGCGAATCCGAATAATTCTCCAGCGTCTCACAATCCATGGTGTGTACGGTAATGCCCTTGCCGGTCGTCACAATCCCAACGATTTTGTCGCCGGGAATGGCGTGACAGCAACCCGCAAAGTGAATGGCCATACCGGGAATGAGACCCTTGATAGGCATCGCGTATTTTTTCGGTTTACTCGCCCGCTTCCTGATTTTCGCCAGCGAGAACGGATTTTTGAGGCCTTCACCTTCTGCCTTGCGCGTATGGAAGACCGCATCATAAACCTGATTGCGATTAAGCAGTCCCTCTCCCACTTCCGCATACAGATCTTCTACCTCTTTTTTCTGGAATGCCGCCAATGCGGGTTCCAGCATCTTGTCTTTCAGCTCATGCCCTTCCTGTTTGAAGGTTTTGGTCAGAATGGCGCGCCCCAACACCACATATTCATTGCGTTGCTGGGTGCGGATATATTTACGAATCTCGGAACGGGCTTTCCCCGTGACGACAAACCGCTCCCATGTCGGTGACGGCGTCTGCGTTTTCGCCGTGATAATTTCCACCTGATCACCATTTTTGATGACATGCTTCAGCGGAACAATGCGGCCATTGACCTTGGCACCCACACAGGCAAACCCCACCTGCGAATGCACGGCAAACGCAAAATCCACCGGCGTTGCGCCACGCGGTAGCGCAATGATATCGCCTTTGGGCGTAAAGCAGAATACCTGATCGTGATACATCTCCAGTTTGGTATTCTCGAGGAATTCCTCCGGCCCTTCGGATTCATCCAGAATATCCAGCAGATCACGAATCCAGCTATATTGCTTGCCATCCATATCCAGCGGTTGGCCCTGCTTATACGACCAGTGCGCGGCCACGCCATATTCTGCCACCCGGTTCATTTCGCGGGTACGGATCTGCACTTCCACCCGCTGCTGGTTGGGGCCAATGACCGAGGTATGAATCGACTGATAGCCGTTGGTTTTAGGAGTAGAAATGAAGTCCTTAAAGCGGCCTGGCACCGTGTGGTATTTTTCGTGAATGATGCCCAGCGCCAGATAGCATTCGGGGATGGTATCGACAATGATACGAAACGCGACAATATCGCTTAAATCTTCGAACCCCACATTTTTGGAATCCATTTTCTTCCAGATGGAGAACGGTTTTTTCTCGCGGCCGATTACCTCGGCATTGGCGATGCCGCCTTCCTGTAGCATCTGCGCGATCAGGTCACCTGCCTTTTTGACTTTGGTTTTGCCCTTCTTGCGCAGATATTCGAGACGATTCACAATGGATTCCCGGTGATCGGGATAAAGCTCCTGAAACGCCAGATCCTGCAGCGCTTCCTTCAGGCGTCGCATCCCAATGCGTTCTGCCAGCGGCGCATAAATATCCAGCGTTTCACGGGCAATGCGAGCGCGTTTGTCGGGATTCTTGATGTGGTTGAGCGTTTCCATATTATGCAGCCGGTCGGCCAGCTTCACCAGCAGCACACGGATATCCGCCGACATGGCGACCAGCAATTTACGAAAATTTTCAACCTGCTTGGTGGTTTCCGATTTGATTTCCAGCCGATTGAGCTTGGTTACGCCATCCACCAATCCACGGATTTCAGCACCAAACAGCTTCTCAATTTCATCCAGCGTTGCATCGGTATCCTCTACCGTGTCATGCAACAAGGCCGTGATGATACTGGCTTCATCCAGCTTATACTGGGTTAGTTTGTAGGCGACCTCCACCGGATGCGAAATATAGGGATCACCGGAAGCACGTTTCTGATTGCCATGTTTTTGCATCGCATAGACATAGGCACGGTTAATCGCCTCCTCATCCGCTGCAGGAGCGTATTCCTTCACTTTTTCAACAAGATCCATCTGACGGACCATAGGAAACTCCTACCTTACCAGAAATATAAGGCAAATCGGACTGGATGAGAATGAGAAAGGCGCGCGAATGCGCGAATTCTTAGTCGTCTACTTCGACATTGTCTTCAATAAACGACAAACCGCCGGTATAGGCTGCATGGGCCATGCTGTCGCTATTATTGAAGCGGGAATCACCGAACAGTTCTTCGTCGCGGCTGTAGCTGGCTTCAATAGCAGGCAGGTCAACGCCTTCGATGCGGTCATTGCGGTCGAAATCAAACTGCTTCTGATAGCTTTGCACGATTTCTTCCTGCACCAGTTCTTTATCGATGGTTTCATCGGCAATTTCGCGCAGGGCCACCACGGCATCCTTATCGTTATCGCGATCCAGTGTCAGCGGAGAGCCAGAAGCGATCTGTTTCGCGCGTTGCGCAGCGGTAATCACCAGATCAAAACGGTTCGGGATGCTGAGGATGCAATCTTCTACGGTAACGCGTGCCATGGGTGCAAAACTCCAAAAATGAGTGAAAGAAGGGGTAATTAACCAATCATGTAGGGAAATGCAAGTAATAAATGCCGGATTTTGCTGGAATTCAGGTTCAGGATTGCCTACATTGCCGCGCATTAAGGCAATCTGTTATGGCTGACACACACACACTGCAACCGCAAGAACCGACTAAACTTAAGAAACCGGACTGGATCCGCGTGAAAGCGCCCGTATCGGAGGGGTATAAATCCACCCGCGACCTGATGCGTGAAAAGAAACTCCACACCGTATGCGAAGAAGCCGCCTGCCCCAATATCGGCGAATGCTGGAGTCAGGGCCACGCCACGGTGATGATTCTGGGGGATACCTGCACCCGCGCCTGTGCGTTTTGTAATGTCAAAACCGGCGTACCTGGCATGGTCGATGCCGACGAACCTCGCCACCTCGCCGAAGCGATTGGCAAATTGCAACTGAAGCATGTGGTCATCACCTCGGTCGACCGCGACGATCTAGAAGATGGCGGCGCCGCCCATTTTGCCAAATGCATCGAATATCTGCGTATGACGGCGCCCAGCACCACCGTAGAAATCTTAACGCCAGACTTCCAGAAAAAAGACGGCTCGATTGAAATCGTTACCCGCGCACGGCCGGATGTCTTTAATCACAACATTGAAACCGTGCCGCGCCTGTATCGTACCATTCGCCCGGGCGCGCGCTATTTCCACTCACTCTACCTGCTGCAGCGTGTGAAGGAGCTGGATCCTTCCATTTTCACCAAATCCGGCCTGATGGTAGGGCTGGGAGAAACCAAGGAAGAAGTGGTACAGGTGATGGATGATTTGCGTGCCGCCGATGTAGATTTCATCACCATTGGCCAGTATTTGCAGCCCACGCCACAGCATGCGCCTATTGATCGTTATGTGCACCCCGATGAATTTGAATATTACTACCGCGTGGCAAAAACCAAAGGCTTTCTGATGGTCGCAGCCTCCCCACTCACACGGTCTTCTTACCACGCCGGTGATGATTTTGCGAAAATGCGCGCCAACCGCGACGCCTTGTTGGCAGATAAACGCGCGTAACCACCTGCCATGCACTCACATCAGGAAACCCGCCATTTCCCTTATAGTACCAATCAGTTGTATGAGTTGGTGGCCGGCGTTGAGCTTTATCCTGAATTTCTGCCTTGGTGCCGCGCCACGCGCATTCTGGAACGCAAAGACACCTATTTTACCGCCGAGATGATTATCGCCTTCAAGCAACTGCGTGAATCCTATATTTCACGGGTGGAAACCTCCCCTCCCGCCGGTCACAACACCGAAGCCAGAATCGACGTCACTCTGGTCAGCGGCCCGTTTCATACGCTGGAGAATCACTGGCATTTTCTACCCAATCCCGATGGCGGCTGCGACGTGCATTTATCGCTGAAATTCCAGTTTAAATCGAAGCTGCTGGATAGTGTGATGGGCCCGCTGTTTGGCCGCGCCGAAGAAAAAATGGTCGGAGCCTTCAGCGACCGCGCCCATGCGCTTTATGATCGAAAAACATAGGCCTTCCCGTCACTAAACTGTCATAGAGTTGTGTTATGGTGATGCAAAGTAGGGGAAGCTATGTCCAGTCCATATTGCGGTATCGGAGTCAAACGTTACTCAGGCACAAGCCGAGTAGAGCATGTCGCCGAGGGTGCAGACTTTATTGGCCCGCAGCGTATCAATCCGGATGATACATTGTTAGAAATCCAGAATACGCAAGGACAATGGGAACGGCTGGGCAGTGATATGCAGCAGCAGCTTAGAGGGCCAAAAGGCTCTATTGCCACCCTGCGTGTGCGTGACGTCGAAACTGGGCAAATCAAAGAAGTTCAGGTCAGGCGCCATGCTTACCGATTAAACGATCAAGGTGTTCCAGAACGATTGCCAGATACCCACTCCTGCAGCGCGGATGTTGCTTGTGTGTCATCCCACCCAAAGCCTAGGCTTGCTGATTTGGGGAGTATTACTGCACCGCACTTCATGAGCGCATTGGCCAATAATACCCAACTCACACTCAACACTTAGTGCCTATGGAAGTATATTGCGGTATTGGCATTAGACGTCACAGCGGAACACGCAACGTGTTCGAAATTTCTCCAGATATCCGCCATATCCCCAACCATGCGGGTGAGATACAAAAACTCGAGATTGGCGATACCATCACTCACGTTCAAAATGGACTTGGACATTGGGATACACTGTACCCAAACCCGACCGACAAATTACATGGCGCACCGGGTAGCATCGCTCGTCTGCGTGTGCGCGATCGTCATGGGAATGAAAAGATAGTGCATATCGAGCGGCAAACATTTGAAACCGGTCCCAATGGCAAATTGCGCCGCAAACAAGGCGAAAGCCCTTGTGAAATGAGGCTCAGCTGCGGTGATCAAACACGCTTTGATGTAACAGAGGCAACCTTGCCCTCTGGACCTATGGCAATCGCAGGCTTGCCTAGCGAAACCCTTCGCACCCTCACCTGAGTTTATTCCCGTGCGATCAGGCTTTCTTCTTCCACTTCGCCTTTGGCGGCGAGCTTGGCACTGCGGCGGATATTGACAATCGCCACACCGATAATGATCAGTACGCCCCCCACCCAGGCAATAGGAGCCATGTATTCATGAATGATCCACATGGCATTCACCGCCGCAGAAAATGGCAGAATATAGACGATGCTGGCGGCCTGCATGCGCGAGACATGCTTGAGCACATAGGACCACACCAGAAAGCCAGCCGCCGTTGAAACCAGCCCTAGATAGATGAAAGTGAGATAGGCTTTCACGGGTAACTCCGCGAATAATTCATGCCCTACACTGGGCACAAACGGTAGGAAGAAGGCCCCGCCAAAAATCGCCGAATACGCACCGATCAGATCCATCGGGTAGCGTGAAAACAGCGGCTTTTGCACCACGATATAGACCGCAAACACCAGCCCGCTCATCACGCCATACAAGGTGCCAAGCTCCAGACGAATGCCGTGGCTGCTGAGCGTAATCAACCCCACTCCGGCAAGCGAAATCGCCATGCCGGTCAGCGTTTTATAGCCAATCTTTTCCTGATAAAACCACCAGCCCGCCAGCGCCACAAACAGCGGGTTCAGGGCAATCAGAAACGCGGTTTCCCCTGCGGTAATGGTCTGACACGCCAGATTAATGAAATAGGAATACAGTCCCACCCCGCACAGGCCAGAGACGGCCAGCGCCAGCAGATCGCGCCCACGCGGCAGCGGATAACGCCGCACCAGCACATAGGCGAGCATTGCCGCCATGCCGCACAGCATACGAAACGTCATCAGCCCCAGCGGCGAGAAATACTCCAACCCGATCTTGATGAAGGAAAAGGCCGTCGGCCACACCGCAATAATCGCCAGCGCCGCCAGCAGGACGCGGGGCTGAATGGTTGGCTGTGCGGCGGTGAGTGTCATGGCTTATGCATAGATCGTAGAAACAAAAATACAAACGGATTATAGCCACAACTTCCTCAACCCACCTAGAAACAGAGGTTTGTGACGCAAAAACCCCGCACATAGACTCCCCATGCGCCGTGCGCCTGACTTCTGCCGCTTGTCTTCGGCCAAGCACGCGCCTTGAGCGTGTTGGCGTCATAAAACCTGCACAGACTTGACTTCTTCCGCTCGTCTTCTATGAATACCGTTCATTTTTTGCGGAGAGGTGGCCGAGTGGTCGAAGGCGCACCGAAGCACCGCTAACGCGGTGTTCGGGTCATAAAATAGGCGTGCGCTTGACTTCTTCCGCTCGTCTTCTATGAATACCGTTCATTTTTTGCGGAGAGGTGGCCGAGTGGTCGAAGGCGCACGCCTGGAAAGTGTGTATACGGCGAACCCGTATCGTGAGTTCGAATCTCATCCTCTCCGCCATTCAAAAGGGCACCCAAGCGGTGCCTTTTTGAATGGCGAATGGGTTGCGTAGAAGGAGAACTCACTGGTTCGACCATTTCGTTAGCGAGTGTGCGAGCTTAAGAAATGGCCACTTTGGCAGGCAAAGCCGCACCAAAGTAATCTCATCTCCTCCGCTCTATCCCCCACTTGCCCCTTCGCTTCTGTCATGCCATAACCGGCGCATGAACGCTACGAACCCAAAATCCGCAGAAAACGCACTGTCCATCACCCCGCTACAAGAGGCGGAGGTGGCAACCGTGTCCGCACTGGCGCAGCGCATCTGGCCGGTGGCGTATGGCGATATTCTCTCCCCTGCCCAGCTGGATAATCTTCTTACGACCATTTACAGCCACGACAACCTGCACCGCGAAATGGCCGGCGGCCACCGCTTCTGGCTGGCGCATTGGGATACGGTACCGGTCGGGTTTGTCTCCGGTTATCAGGAAGCTGCGCTGCTGTGGCTACGCAAACTGTATGTGCTGCCGGATCACCAAGGACGGGGCATCGGTCAGGCGTTGCTCGCCACGCTCTGCGCCGCCTTCCCCGCAGCGCGTGAGGTGCGGCTGTTTGTAAATCGCGAGAATGTGGCCGCGCAGCGTTTTTATACCCGTGCAGGGTTTTTGCCCGTGGAAGAGGTGAACGTACAAATGGGGGATTATCACTTCATTGATCTTGTGTTTTCGAAGGCGCTTGCGTAGCCTTCTGCGCTGAAGACAGGACCCTTATGCCCCACGCCACCATTGAATATTCTGCCAATCTATCGGGCCACACCCACTGCGCGACACTGGTTCCCACGGTGCATGAGCGCATGATTGCCAGCGGCCTGTTTAATGCCGCCGATGTGAAAACCCGCGCTTACGCAACGCAGGATTTCCATGTGGGGGAGAAAGGCGCGGCAGGCAGTTTCATTCACGTCCGCATTGAACTGATGGAAGGCCGCACACCGCAGCAACGCCAAGCGCTCACCACCTCCATCCGCGATGCGGTGCAGGCATTGATACCGCAGGCAGATCAGCTTTCCGTCGATATCCGCGATATGGGCCGCGAGACCTATCGCAAAGCGGTTGTGTAATCCGCTATTGCAGCTTGAACTCGATGGGCACCATCACCCGCGCATCCACCGTTTGCGCGCCCTGCTTGGCGGGCACAAATTTCCAGCGCTGCACCGCGTTTCTGGCCGATTCATCCAGCATACTATAGCCGCTGCTTTGCGCCACAGACACCTCAGCCGCTACCCCGTCCTGCTTCACCAGCACATCCAGCATGACGACGCCCTCCATACCGCGACGCTTGGCCTGCGAGGGATAATCCGGTGCAGGATTGCGTAGGTAGGCCGCATCAAACAAGGGCTTGGTGACCGCAGCCGATTGCGGTGAACGGGCCGCAGGCGGCGCGGCAGCAGGGCTAATCTCTGCCAATTCCTGTGCGGATGGCTCAACCGGCATTTGATCTGGCTGTTTTGCCCGTTCAGGCAGGGCATCCTTGCTGGGAACCGGCTGAACTTTCTTCACGGCCACCGGTTTGGCTGGTGCCGTTGTTTTCTGCTCCGGCTGCGTGTTGGGCGTATGACGCACCACCGCATCCAACATCGATGCGGGCACCAGCGTCACCTCCACCATCTGCTGCGGCAACATCTGCACCGATAATGGGGCGCTGAGGAACCAGCACGCCAGCAGCACATGCAGGACAACCGAACCAATCACGGCGCCCTGCTGCGGCTTGAAATGATGAGGTAACCGTGCGTGTATCATGCGCCTACCATAGCGATGCCTTAATGCCCGCCATCGCAGTCAATGGCAAGCCGGGGCGTGCCCCCGCAGGCCGGCGAGCCGCGATGTAGGCTTCATCGAACAGATTATCAATCGTAGCAAATGCGCGCACCTGATCGGTGATTTTATGCTCACCGGCAACATCCACCACCCAATGCGCATCCACCAGCTGCGCCGCAGGAATAGCGCCGCTGCCCGCACGCGTGCGCATCTCATCCACATATTTGGTAGTCATCGAAAGGCCCCAATCGGCAGTTTCAATGCCCGCCGCCAGATAGAGCTGATGTTCTGGCAGATAGGGTAATTCGTCACCGCTGGTGACCGTTCCCCACTCTTCAAAGCTGCTGACAAAACTGTTTTTGAACTCACCTTGCGTCAGGGTATAGCTGAGCGTCAACGGCACGCGATAATCGGCTGAAAGGCCCGCCAGCGATGCCGCATCATATTGCACCGTGGCTTCCAACCCTTGCACCTCTACCTGTCCGCCATTAAACGTGTCTCCCGTGCCTGAACCGCCGGAGGATAACGTGTCGCGCCCCAACAGGTTATCGTAGTCCGTGAAAAAGCCGAACACCTCGCCCGCCCAGTTGCCCGAAGCATAGCGCGTTCCCAATTCATAGTTCACGCTTTCCTCTTCGCTGGTAAATGCGGCTTCACCCGCAGTACCCGGTACGCCAGGAGGCGCAAAGCCTTTATGCACGCCGCCCAGCAACTTCCAGTGTTGCGCCAGATCGTAAGAAGCGCCAACTCCTGGAATCCACACATCCAGATCATTTTCAAACACACGCAACGCAGAACCAGTACGGTTCGGGTCGCTATTGCCATAATCTTCGCGTTTTAGATTAATATGTTCAAAGCGAATACCCGGCGTCACGCTCACGCGATCCCAACGCAACTCATTTTGCACGAACGCACTTTGTGCCTGCGCTGACTGAACGCGATTACCTCCTCCACCTGGAATCCCTATGCTGTTTACCACCGCTTGCCCGCCGACCATGTCGAACGTATCCTCACGCTGGAATCGATCTTCTTCATCAACATGGTAGCGAACGCCAAACTCCAGTTTGTTTTTGGTTTCACCCATCGCGTAATCTGCACCTAATACCGATTGGACACCCTGTGCCACATAGGTGCGCGCATTATCTCTTTGGATAAACGTACCACCCGTCGTGTCCGCCGCTTGTATGGCGCTCAAATAGGCTGCGTTTGCCGATGGGTTGTTGAAAATCGTACCAATATCACGTCGTACGCCGCCAACACGCACGCCATTAAGGCGATACCATGCACGATCCACTTCGTTACGATACAATGTGGTAGTCAGATCCAGACCAGGAGAGAGCTCGACAAAGTGCGTTGCAGCCGCCTGCCATGCCCCTACATCCATTTCATCCAGCTGACTCGAACCGTAGCGGCGATAAGGCGTTGCCTTGAAATCCGAATCGGTGAGGCCAAGATAGGTTTCATTGGACAGTTCATCGTAATATCCAAGTTTCAACTCGATTTCCTGATAATGTTCGGCGGCAGGACTGGTGTGCAAACGCAGCTTGCCCATCACATCCTGCACGTCGTAACCAGAATCGCCGCCCGTAAAGTCGATGTCTTTGAAACCATCGGTCTGTTTGTGATAGGCATTAAGCAACACGCCACCATTTTCAAAGCTGGTTCCCGTGGTAACGCCAGTCCGGTAGCTGCCATGACTGCCCACTTCTGCGACCGTATCGGCCTGCTTTTTAGACGGAATGGGCTTGGTTACCATATTCAACACGCCGTTGGTTGTGCGTGGGCCATATTTAATCGCACCGGTGCCTTTGATAACTTCCAAATTCTTCATCCGGTCCATCTGCGGAAAATAATAGGCTTCAGAGGCAGCATAGGGTGCAGGTGCGGCCAGAATCCCATCTTCCATCAAGGTCAAATCCGCACTGCGGTTAGACCGGCCACCGCGAATCGCAATGTTAGGGCGCAATCCATGCCCGTCTTCTTCCTGCACGGCAACGCCAGGCACTTCTTTCAAGGCGCGATGAACATCCGTATATTGATAGCGCTCAATCGTTTCTTCTTTCACAATAGACGCCGATCCGGGAATTTCTTCACGACGATCCTGCGTACCTATCACCGTCACACGTTCCATGACTTTGATGCGCTTATCATCCGTCTTTTGTTCCACGGCATTGGCAGGCTGAGCCGTGATAACCAGGATCAACACAACCACCATCGCGCTGATATTCTTTAATTTATATGCCATTACGCTTATGCCTCACATGCCGTTATTGCGAATGATTCGCATTTTTATATACCCGACAAATCAAAGTCAACCCTAATTAATAATAATTCTTAGTTGCTATAACTCCATACCCATTTCATCCTTGATTTATGTCCGTGAACCAGAACTAATAGCGCGCGAACACATATGAGGGGAATCATGTCTGACATTCGTCGTATTGAGCCCGGACCACGCATGAGTGAAGCCGTGATCCATGGGGGTAAAGTCTATAGCTGTGGTATTGTGGCCGACAAGGCGGTTGGCCAATCGGTGTATGAGCAAACCAAAGAGGTGCTGGAGCAAATCGATACTATTTTGGCTCAGGCAGGAACCGATAAAACCCGAATCTTGAAAGCGAATATCTGGCTAACGGATATGGCAACCTTTGCCGATATGAACAAGGCGTGGGATGCGTGGGTAGTGGCCGGGCAAACACCCGCCCGCGCTACGGTAGAATCCAAGCTCGCCGCACCGGGTTATGATGTGGAAATCATGATTGAGGCTGCGTGCTGATATGAAATCACCCCTCACTCCTGTCGCTGTCAGCATCATTATGGTGATAACCCTGCTGTGGAGCGTGCCATCGCATGCCTGCCTTGGCCCCATGTTGGAACACACCATCTTTTTCACTAAACCGCCGGAGCCTGCTTTCGATGCCGATGTAATCGCGGTGGTAACTGTGCAGGATGTGCAGCCAAGCGGCGTGATGAAAGCGCTGGTAAATAAAGTCAAACAAGGCCCTATTGCGGTAGGTGATGTGGTGACCATTGAATATCAAATCTCCAGCTGCGGCCCTAACCATGATGCCGGAGAAAAAGGGCTTATTATCGCTAAAAGCGGTAAGGATATGACCGGCAACATGGTGCTTTATCCTTATACGCGAAGCTTCAGTGGCGACTCAACTTATCCCCCCAAAACGGCAGCGGGTGCCGCTGTGGCTCCTGCCGCACAATAGAAAAATTGATTGTAACCCATCTCTGACTGTTCTAGCTGTGAATAAACTATTATTGATGAAGGAGAGTTCTGTGAAATTATTTCCCCCATTACTGCTGTGCACCGTGATTGCTCTGTCCGCCTGCTCCACGCCAGTCACCAAGCTCCAGCACCCAAAGAGCAAAAAGGAAGTGTCCTGCGGGGGTAGCAATGCCGCATCTGTCGCGGGTGGCGCCATTGGATACCACATTCAAAAAGACAAAGATGCTGACTGTGTGAGCGCTTATGAAAAGCAAGGGTATAAGGTGATTCCATAATGAAAAAAATCCAGCCGATTATCGGGCTTTTTGCCATCATGTTGCTGGCAACGCAAACACCGGCACGCGCTGAAGTTGGCCGCCTGCCCGCCGCATCGCCCTATCCCACAGAGCGTGAAATATTTTACGAAGACGGTGATCTGACCGCACAGGATTTCCTGCTGATTTGTAATTTTCTGGGAGAGAAACCAGAAAAGATACCCTCTCTGGCACCGGAATGTGCTGGCTATCTGCGGGCAGTCATCGGCTTATTCCACAGCGGCGAAATCACTCAGATGATGGCGCCATCGCAGTGCTATAACCTGATGGAAGAAATTCCAGATTGGAGTGCCGCGATTATCAAAAGCCTGATCAAGCATGGGAACGACACCAAGGGTGAAGAATTGCGCAAACAAAGCCTTTATTCCTTCGTCATTAAATCAGTTGTGAAGGACTATCCCTGCCAAGAAAAAGGGGCTGAAGGCAACATCAGAGGTATCAAAGCGCGTTAAGAAAACCGCATAATCAGCTTTTCCTTGCTGGCCTCTGTCTCTATAAAAGTGGTTTAGTACCCTTTTGAGAGGAGACGTCATGACGATCGTGAACAATAACAGCATCTATCTTGGCCAAGCAGAAGATGCGCAATCCCTGCTACTGAAATATGCCAATCGCCACGGGCTGATCGCCGGTGCTACCGGAACCGGTAAAACCCTCTCGCTGCAAGGGTTAGCCGAAGGATTCTCTCAGGCAGGCGTACCGGTGTTCATTGCCGATGTGAAGGGCGATCTGTCCGGCCTTGCCGCCGCAGGAAAGGATAAGGCGCCGCTGGTAGAACGCGCCAAGCAAATCGGCTTTGATCTGAATTATACCCCCTGCCCCGTTATTTTCTGGGATGTGTTTGGTAAACTGGGGCATCCCGTACGCACCACCATTTCAGAAATGGGGCCGCTGATGCTTTCCCGCCTGCTGGAACTCAATGATACGCAGGAAGGCGTGCTCACCATGGCCTTCACCGTCGCTGATAGCGAAGGATTACTGCTGCTGGATCTGGATGATCTGCGCGCCATGCTGAACCATCTGAGTGAAAATGCCGCCGATTATTCTGCCCGCTACGGTAATGTCGCAGCAGCCTCCGTTGGTGCCATTCAACGCGCCCTGCTCACGCTGGAGTCGCAAGGCGGCAAGCAGTTATTTGGTGAACCCGCGCTCTCCATTGCTGACTTGATGCGTCTGGCACCTAATGGTTACGGCGCGGTCAATATTCTGGCGGCCGATACGCTTATGCAGACCCCAAAACTCTACTCCATGCTGCTGCTGTGGTTGCTGTCTGAATTGTTTGAAGATTTGCCAGAAGTCGGTGACATGGAAAAGCCCAAGCTGGTCTTCTTCTTTGATGAAGCGCACCTACTGTTTAACGATGCACCTAAAGCGCTGATCGAGAAAATTGAGCAGCTGGTCCGACTCATCCGCTCCAAAGGGGTAGGCGTGTATTTTATTACTCAGAATCCGGCTGATATTCCCGCCAATGTGCTAGGACAACTCTCCAACCGCGTTCAGCACGCCCTGCGCGCCTATACGCCACAAGACCAAAAAGGCGTGAAAGCGGCCGCGCAAACCTTCCGCCCTAATCCCGCATTCAAAACAGAAGATGCCATCACCACATTGGGAATTGGTGAGGCACTGGTATCGACCTTGGACGCGAAGGGTGCGCCCACAATGGTACAAAAAACGCTGATGCGCCCGCCCGTTTCTCTGGTTGGGCCTATTAGCTTGGAACAACGCACGGCAATTATGAATCAAAGCCCCGTGCGCGATATGTACACCGAGGCTGTAAACCGCGAATCAGCCTATGAACTGCTCGGCGCAAAAGCGCAAAAAGCACCAGCAGCCATGGATGCGAGTAATCTCTGGGGTGGCGTTGCCGCTGCCGCCGTGGGGGCTGCAGGCAGTAGCATGGGGAGAACATTGGTGAGCAGCGCTATCTCCGCTGCAACCGGTACCGGCAGAAAAAGCCGCCGCGGAGGCCGTCAGCCCGCCGGTCTGGTGGAAACGGTAGCCAAGAGCGCCCTGCGTACCGCAGGCTCCCAAATCGGCCGCGAAGTGGTACGCGGCT
>Ga0214923_10002198_pt1 | contig 26338 bp, 25 predicted proteins | sample LL1510_MetaG_FD_177993 | JGI IMG/M metagenome (GOLD analysis project Ga0214923, IMG submission 177993) | Freshwater microbial communities from Lake Lanier, Atlanta, Georgia, United States - LL-1510 | ecosystem: Environmental > Aquatic > Freshwater > Lake | place: USA: Georgia | collected...
TAGTGTTTCGGCGGCCATAGCGAGAGGGAAACGCCCGGTTACATTCCGAACCCGGAAGCTAAGACTCTCTGCGCCGATGGTACTGCAAGGGGGACCTTGTGGGAGAGTAGGACACCGCCGGACTTAACTTATGAAAATGGCCACCTTATTTAGGTGGCCATTTTTGTTTAAAGCATTACTTAGACTTGAAAGAGATCATGACTGACAGACCTGAGCGAAAAAAACCAGCGAAGCCAGCTACTCGTGCTAGTGAACGACGTAGCGGTGGTAGCGAGCAAAGGCCTGAATGGCAGACCAGAGTCTCAAGGCCTAGACGTGATGATGAAGAGAAATCTCCACTCATCCCTGATGAGATCACAGAAAATGATCTGGATATGGGTGTCAGGGTTCAGCTAAAAACGCTGACTGCTGAAAACGCCGAGATGACTGCCCGCCATTTGGCCATGGTGAATCTGCTTTTTGAGGTCGATCCCGAATTGGCACATAAACACGCTAAGGCTGCCGCCAAGAGAGCGGGCCGGATTGCAGTGGTTAGAGAAACCCTTGGTATAACCGCCTATTTGGTTGGAGATTATGCCTTAGCCTTGCGAGAATTGACCACTTTTCGGCGCCTTTCTGGTTCAAATGACCAAATTCCCATCATGGTTGACTCAGAAAGAGGCCTTGGACGACCTGAAAAGGCCTTAGAACTGGGCAGATCGGTGGATCGGAGCAAGTTGCCGCCTCAGGTTAGGGTCAATCTGGCTATCGTAATGTCCGGGGCCAGGCTGGATCTGGGCCAAACCGACCTAGCTCTGGCCGAGTTGGAGATCCCAGAACTCAATCCAAAAAAAGTTTTTGAATTTTCCACAACCCTCTTCCGCGCATACGCGGAAACCCTTATACTCGGGAACAGAGATATTGAAGCGAAGCGCTGGAGCGATTTAGCGGACAGAGCCGAGCAGCATTTTTCTCAAGGCAAAGACCCTGAGAACGAAGTCTTCTCCGTAATAGAGGAGATTAGAATTCCCGAGGTGTCCAAACCGGCACGACTATCAAAACCCCAGCATGATCTCGTGACCAGGACACCTCGGGATGTCTCACTTAAGCGGGAAAATAGAGACATGGCAGAAGAAGAAAAACCAAGTAAACCTGAAAAAGGTCAACGTCCTCCGTTCGAAAAGAAGCAAGGAAATTTCGGACCTCCGCCTCGAGGTGGCAAAGGAAACAATAAAGGTTTTGGTGGACCTCCAAAAGGTCGCAGCCGAGGTCCTGGTCGTGGTCGCTAAACCACTTTGGGATAAATACGATTTAGTGTTGGCCGATCTCGATGGTGTGATCTATGAAGGTAGTAAGCCCATCGACGAAGCAGTTGATTCAATTAATAAACTTGCAAGTCGTGAAATAAAAATAGGTTACGTCACAAATAACTCGTCACGAAAACCATCAACTATTGCAGATCAACTTAGATCTTTTGGACTCTCGCTAGATGATTTTCAAGTTATCTCTTCTGGTCAAACCGCGGTAGAACTTTTACTAAAACTTATTCCGCATGGATCAAAAGTGCTAGTTGTTGGTGGCGAAGGCTTGAGAAACTTCACAGCTCAAGCTGGATTTGAAATTGTTTCTGATAGCGATCAGAAACCAGGGGCTGTGATTCAAGGTTTTGCTCCGGATGTTTCTTGGAAGGATTTAGCGGAAGCTTCATACGCAATTCAAGCCGGTGCAATTTGGATAGCGACCAATAGTGACTGGACTCTTCCACAAGAAAAAGGTGTTGCGCCAGGTAATGGAACTTTGGTTAGTGCAGTGCATACCGCAGTGGGACAATTTCCAGTAGTCGCTGGTAAGCCAGAGCCAGCCATTTTTGAAACTGCTCTTGATGTTTTCAAAACCAGATCGGCATTGTTTATTGGTGATCGTTTAGAAACAGATAGCCTAGGAGCCAACAGGGCAAAAGTTGATTCAGCAATAGTTCTAACTGGTATTGCGTCTAGGAAAGATTTACTTGGCGCTAAAGAAGACGAACGCCCAAAATACATTCTCGAGAATTTGGCTGACCTTCTACTTGATTACCCAACCATTAGCCCAACCAAGCATGGCTACAAATGCAATAGGACCGTTGTTGAATTATTGGGAGACAGAGTAATGGTTACCGAAGGTGAGCCAAGTTCAATCGATGCGCTTAGGGCTGCGTGTAGTGTTATTTGGAATGCACCAAAACATGTGCATTTTCTTGATGTGCAAAAAGAGTTGTATCTCTAGAAAGGGCAGAGCACTTGGACCAAAAACTAGAACAAATTCAGGCTCGCTTAGCGGAGATAGCAAAGCTAAGCCTTGAGGAGCAACCGGAAGCTTTTGCGCAACTAAATCGTGAATTGGATGAAGAGCTGAATCCAAACGAAAACGCACAGGGCGAATAGTGACCCAATTGCGCTTAGACCTTGCGCTCGTTGAGAGAGGTCTAGCTAGGTCGAGAAATCACGCATCAACCCTTATTGAAAGCGGACGTGTTTTCATAGACGGCAGGGAAGCTCGGAAAAGCTCCCAGCAGGTGAACGTTTCTCAGGAACTCATGGTTCTAGCCCAAGAGGACTATGTCTCTAGAGCAGGTCATAAACTTGTCGCCGCTCTGGATTCCTTTGGAATCGAGGTTGTAGGCAAAACTTGCCTTGACGTTGGCGCATCGACTGGGGGATTCACCGATGTCCTGTTGAGGCGTGGGGCTTCCAAGGTTCTAGCGCTGGATGTGGGCCATGGACAGCTGGATCAGTCCCTTCTCGAAAATAGAAATGTAGTAAATATTGAAAATTTCAATGCCAGGGAACTTAGCCTAGAAAGTTTGAGTAAGGCTGCTGGACTTAGACTCGATGAATCCAGCATTTCACTCGTGGTGGGAGATTTGAGTTTTATCTCGGTCACCTTGGTTCTAGAAGGAATCAAAACAGTTGCGCCTAAGGCTGATTTGGTTCTGCTTATCAAGCCTCAATTTGAGGTCGGCAAAGACTCGCTAGATGCTTCGGGCATAGTAAATGACCACCGACTTAGAGCCAAAGCGATTAGGCAGGTAATTGACTGCGCAAAAAAGCTAGATTTAGGTGTTCACGGCTTGATCCGCTCGCCACTGCCGGGCACTCATGGAAATCAGGAATATTTGGTTTGGCTCAATTCTGTGGACACCGATTGGAGTGTTGACTGGTCTGGCAGAATTGATGAACTGGCCAAATCAAAGGGTTAGATTAGTTAGGTAAAGGTGGTGGCTATGACTCAGCGAAGAAACATCCTGCTGGTTGCCCACACCGGCCGCGAAGACGCCGTGAACGCATGTGTCGAAGTCATTTCACAGCTTTTGGCAGCAGAACTTAGTCCGGTGATGACTCCTGATCAACTTGTTGAAATGGAAGAGTTTCTTCACTCTGATGGCGCTTCGACGGCAGTGCTCAAACAAGTTCAGAACTTAGGCGTATCGGTCGCTGAAAAGGATCTCGAGTTGGTAATGGTTTTGGGTGGAGACGGCACGATTTTGAAAGCCGCTGAGATTGTTCGTGAGACTGCAACGCCACTGATGGGTATTAACCTTGGTCACGTCGGCTTCCTTGCTGAAAGCGAAAGAGCCGGTCTGTCTAACGCGGTTGAACGTGTGGTGGCCAAAGATTACGTTGTCAAAGAGCGGCTCACCTTAGATGTTCGGGTGCTTGTTTCTGGTAAAGAGATTTATCGAACTTGGGCACTGAATGAGGCAACGGTTGAAAAGAGCGCTGCAGAACGAATGCTTGAAGTGGTGCTTGAAGTAGATAGCAGGCCACTTTCCAGTTTTGGTTGTGACGGAATGATTGTTGCTACGCCAACCGGTTCGACAGCTTACGCATTTAGTGCTGGTGGTCCGGTGGTTTGGCCAGGTGTCGAGGCCATGCTTGTGGTTCCGCTAAGCGCTCACGCACTTTTTTCTCGGCCCATGGTCGTCAGCCCCAATTCTCTTGTTGCGGTCGAAGTGTTAGAAAGATCTTCTGGAACTGGAGTGCTCTGGTGTGACGGAAGAAGAACTCACGATCTTCCTGTCGGGGCAAGAGTCGAGGTCAGAAGATCAGAGCAATCGGTCAGATTAGCCCGATTGCGTATCGGCCCCTTCACTGATCGTCTGGTTAACAAATTCTCTCTCCCAGTTGCTGGATGGCGTGGTCCGAAACAAACTGAGCAGTAATACGAATGATTGAAGATATTCAAATACGCAATCTTGGCGTAATACGAGATGCCGAACTCAATTTCAGTTCCGGACTCAACGTACTAACTGGCGAAACCGGTGCAGGCAAGACCATGGTGCTCACCGCCTTAGGTCTACTTCTAGGTGAGCGTTCCGATTCTGCCTCAATCCGAGCTGGCGAGTCCCAGACCAGCGTTTCCGGTATTTGGCAACTCCCAGCGGAAAATGAAGCTTTATCCAGAGCGGAAGATGCCGGAGCGCTGATTGAGGATGGGACACTGATACTCTCTCGCTCGGTCACATCAGATGGTCGATCCAAAGCGGCAGCTGGTGGAAGGCAAATTCCGGTTGGGATTTTGAATGAAATTGGCCAAATGCTGGTGGTCGTGCACGGTCAGTCTGACCAGCTTCGGCTAAAGTCCCAAGCAGCACAAAGAGAAGCCTTGGATAACTTCGCTGGTGCAAACCACCTTGAATTGCTGAGGAACTACTCATCGTGCTATCAGCGATTCAAGGATGCCGAGACAAAACTCAAGGATGCTAGGACTGGAACCGAGAAGCTAGCCCTAGAACGTCAGGATCTCTCTGATGCTGTTAGTTTTCTTGAGCAGCTAAATCCAAAGCCGGATGAGGATGTTGAGCTTCAAGAGTTGGCCAGTCGGCTGACAAACATCGAGCAGCTTAGAAGTGCAATAGCGCTTGCTCATGAATTGCTTTCAACTCAGGATTTTGAATCAAAAGATGCTATTAGTTTGGTCGGTCAGGCTAGAAAATCGCTTGAAGGAGCAGCTGCCTACGACTCCGCACTTGAAGCCCTAGTCGAGAAACTAAGAAGTTTGGGATCAGATTTGAATGAGGTTTCCGCTGAACTTTCCTCATACCTAACCTCAATCGAATCGGATAATCGTCTCAATCTAGATGAAATCCAAGAGCGTAGAAGCCAAATATCTATCGCAATGCGTCGCTTTGGCCCGACACTTCAAGACGTATTGAACTTTTGGGAAACTGCTTCTAAGCGTTTAGTTGAACTTGATGGGGGAACCCAGAGCATTGAATTACTCGAACTTCTGGTTAGCCAGATCAGTACTGAACTTGAGGATTTGGCTAGCAAACTTACTGATTCAAGATTGAAAGCCGCAGACCTTTTGGCTGAACGCGTGACAATGGAACTCGAATCGCTGGCCATGGCTAATGCTGAACTCGTTGTGAGTGTTGACTCAGACAGTGAACTAGGTCCATTCGGAAGAGATCGAATCTCTTTCTTGCTGCGATCCTACGTTGGAGCTGAGCCAAGACCGATTTCAAAGGCTGCCTCAGGCGGTGAGCTCAGCAGAATCATGCTCGCCCTAGAAGTAGTTTTAGCCGAAGGCGAGAGTGTAGCCACTTTTGTTTTTGACGAGGTGGATGCTGGGGTTGGAGGTGCTGCTGCAATCGAGGTTGGACGGAGACTTTCCAGGCTCGCCAAATCTGCACAGGTTATCGTTGTTACGCACCTAGCCCAAGTTGCTGCCTTTGCGGACAACCATCTAAAGGTTGTCAAAAACGAACTCGGGGCATTTACCGCAAGCGATGTCAAAAAGTTGGTTGAACAGGATCGCCAAGCAGAGTTAGCCAGAATGCTTTCTGGACTACAAGATAGTCAGGCCGCTATAGACCACGCGCAGGAATTACTGGAGCTTGCAAAAACTGTCTAATCGTCTCGGAGTGTCGCACATCTGACTTGGTCGCTTAAGCTTTGGAATGGTAAGGTTAAATTCCATGGCTGATGCGATGGATTCTGGTAAAACAAGACAAATTTTCGTGACCGGTGGTGTCGCGTCTTCTCTCGGTAAAGGTCTTACCGCTGCAAGTTTAGGAAATCTCCTTAGAGCACGTGGTCTATCTGTCGTGATGCAGAAATTGGATCCCTATCTGAATGTGGACCCAGGAACAATGAACCCATTCCAGCATGGTGAGGTTTTTGTTACTGATGACGGTGCTGAAACCGATTTGGATATCGGGCACTACGAGCGCTTTCTAGATGTAAATCTAAGTCAGGCAGCGAATGTGACCACCGGTCAGATTTACAGTGAGGTTATTCGCAAGGAAAGAGCAGGAAGTTACTTGGGCGACACGGTTCAGGTGATTCCGCATATAACTGATGAAATCAAGCGGAGAATGCGGCTCCAAGCTTTTCAGGATCCTGCCCCAGATGTGATTATTACTGAAATTGGTGGAACTGTCGGAGATATTGAATCCCAGCCTTTCATTGAAGCTGCCAGACAGGTTAGGCATGAATTAGGTAGGGACAAAGTTTTCTTTGCGCACGTTTCACTAGTCCCGTATCTAGCTCCGAGTGGAGAACTCAAGACCAAACCTACGCAGCACTCTGTGGCGATGCTTCGCTCAATCGGTATCCAACCGGATGCGATTGTTTGCCGCAGTGACCGCCCAATCGGTGAGAGCATCAAGAAAAAGATTGCTCTTATGTGTGATGTTGATCTGACTGCAGTAATCAATGCCGCTGATGCAAACAGTATCTATGACATTCCTTCGGTGATCCACGGCGAAGGACTCGATTCATACATCATCAACCACCTCGGGTTGGAAGCAAATGAAGTTGACTGGACCAGATGGAGCAGTGTTCTAAAAGCAGTTCATGAACCTGTTGCTGAGGTTACCGTTGCGTTAGTTGGTAAATACATTGATTTGCCGGATGCCTACCTTTCAGTGACCGAAGCGCTTCGCGCCGGAGGTTTTGCCGAGCAGGTTAAGGTGAACATCAAATGGGTAGCCAGTGACTTATGCGAGACCGAAGAGGGGGCTAGAAGCCATCTGTCTGATGTGGATGCAATTTGTGTTCCAGGCGGATTCGGTGTTCGAGGCATTGAAGGAAAGCTCGGTGCGCTTAAGTTCGCTCGTGAAAATGGCGTGCCAACTCTTGGTCTCTGTCTTGGCCTGCAGTGCATGGTTATCGAGTATGCGAGAAACGTTGTTGGCCTAGAAGGTGCTTCATCGACCGAGTTTGATGCAGAAACTAAGTATCCAGTTATTGCCACCATGGCTGAACAGATTGACATTTTGGCATCTTCAGATATGGGCCACACCATGAGACTTGGGCTTTTTGAAGCCAAACTGACCCCAGACAGTGTCATCGCAAACGTTTATGGCCAGAGCAAAGTTTGGGAAAGGCATCGCCACCGCTACGAAGTAAACAATTCCTTTAGAGATCAAATTGCTGAAAAGGGTTTGGTTTTCTCTGGAACTTCACCGGATGGGAATTTGGTTGAATTTGTGGAATTACCTAAAGATGTTCACCCCTACTACGTATCTACTCAAGCTCACCCAGAGTTTCTTTCAAGACCGACCAAAGCCCATCCCCTTTTCCATGGTTTGATCAAAGCAGCTCTAGCTGGAAGATTGTTCGCCAGCGAAGGCAACTAAGTGTTCATGCTAACCGGAGTAGTTTTAGTTCGTCGCGAATTGCTGTTTGACCGAACCATGAGTTCATCTATTGGGAGTCAAGATGGCTGGTATTGATCAATTAGTAGAACAATATTTGCGGCACCTCACAATTGAAAGAGGGATGTCAAAAAACACAGTTCTTGCCTATCGGAGAGATCTAACCGGCTATCTCCAGTTTTTGAACAGTGTTGGAGTCGAAAGCTTTAGACAGGTAACTCAAAACCAGATAAAGGATTTTGCTCAGTACCTGGTAACCAATAAAGGGCTTGTTTCAACTTCGGTAGCTAGGGTGCTTGCTGGAGTTAGAGGTTTCCATAAATTCTTACTGCTTGAAAATCTTGTTGAGCTGGATGTAGCTGCCAGTGTAAAGCCGCCGAAGCTTCCCCGAAGATTACCAAAAGCAATTCCTTTTGAAGATATAGAGCGCATTCTTAAGGCATCTGGTCCAGAGCCGGGGGAGCAGGAGGCAACTGCTAATGATCTGATTAGGGTCAGAGATCGAGCGATACTGGAAATGCTGTATGCCACCGGATCCAGAGTTTCCGAACTGGTGAACATGGATGTCGATGATTTGGTTGATCCTGAAATCGTAAGGCTTTTTGGAAAAGGCTCCAAGGAGCGCTTGGTTCCGGTGGGTAGTTTTGCTCAGGCTGCGCTGCAGAACTATGTGGTCAGGGTGAGGCCTACTTTAGCCAAGTTATCTAAGGGAACACCGGCGCTTTTTCTGAATCAGCGTGGTACGAGGCTTTCTCGGCAAAGCGTCTGGCAAATAATCTCGGATGCAGCCAAGTTTGCCAAAATCGAGAGAGAAGTTTCACCACACACTTTCAGGCATTCCTTCGCCACACACCTACTGGAAGGTGGGGCCGACGTAAGGGTCGTTCAGGAGCTCCTTGGCCACGCCTCGGTGGCCACTACCCAGATTTATACCCTGGTAACAGTGGATGCCTTGAGGGAAATCTATGCAACGGCTCACCCTCGCGCTCAGCGTTAGACTGGGCAAGTAATAATAGTCTTTTTCTTAGTCCTAAAGCACTTCTTACTGCTGTGAAGCCAGAGAGGAAACCCCAGCCATGCCAGGTAAAAATACCGACACTCGGTTTCCAATTCCCAAGCGCCTAACTAGCCACGGACCCGCCAGAGTTATTGCCTTGTGCAATCAAAAAGGTGGAGTTGGCAAAACAACCACAACCATTAACACAGCCGCTGCTTTAGCTGAGTATGGTCGAAGGGTTTTACTGGTTGATTTTGACCCACAGGGTGCGCTAACTCGAGGTCTCGGTATAGATCCTGAAGACGGTAAGACGATTTATGAGCTGATGTTGGATAGGAATCTCAAGGCGAAAGATGTGATTCTTAGCACCGAGGTCGAGGGACTCGATCTAATTCCAGCCAACATCCAATTATCCGCGGCTGAGATTCAATTAGTTGCTGAGCCCGGTAGGGAGAAGATTCTCACCTCTGTGCTTAGGCCAGTCCTCGGTGACTATGACCTGGTGATGATTGACTGCCAGCCGTCGCTTGGTCTTTTAACCGTGAATGCTCTAACTGCAGCTCATGGTGTGATGATTCCAGTCGCCTGTGACTACTTTGCATTGAAGGGCCTGGAACTTCTAATTAAGAACACAGTGGAGCTGGTCAAAGAGCGTTTGAATGAATCGTTGAAGATTGACGGCATTTTGGCCACTATGTATGACCCTCGTACTCTTCATTCAAGAAGCATGTTGAATCAGCTTTATGAGCAATACGGTGACACAGTGTTCCGTTCAGTAATCAAGCACACCGTGAAGTTCAAGGATTCTTCCGAGCATGGACGGCCTGTGACTCAGTATGCGCCGAGCTCTGAAGCCGCCGAACTATATCGAGCAGTGGCGCGAGAGATGGTTGATCGTGGCTGCGCTCCATAATGATGTTGAGGAACTTTCCGGTTCCAAGTTTTCTCTCACTGTCGGGTCATTTGAAGGCCCGTTTGATTTGTTGCTTTCACTGATTGCTAAACATCAGCTAGACATAACCTCGATTTCCCTCAGTAAAGTGACCAATGATTTCATCGAGTATGTGCGCACTCTCGAGGAAGCTGAGCAACTAGACGAAGCAAGTGAATTCCTAATCATCGCTGCGACATTACTCGATCTAAAGATTGCCGAACTCTTACCAAAGGGGGAGGTGGTTGATCCTGAAGATGTTGCACTACTGGAAGCTAGAGATCTGCTGTTTGCTAGGTTGCTGCAGTATCGAGCATTCAAGGAAATCTCGAGTTGGTTCCAAAATGCCATTGCTTTGGAATCTCGAAGAGTATTTCGCTCGGTAAGACTCGAAGACCGGTTTAGAGCACAGCAACCGGAACTCATTTGGACCTTGAGTGTTGAAGATTTTGCCAAACTTGCCCAAGAGACTATGACACCTCGAGAAATTCCAACTGTCGGATTAACCCACCTTCACGCTCCAAGGGTCTCAATCAGAGAGCAAGCTAGAGAAGTCGTTGCCATGATTCGATCTGCGAGAACTATTTCATTCCGCGAACTGATCTCTTCCGTTCGTGATAGAGCAGTGCTGGTGGCAAGATTTCTGTCTGTGCTTGAGTTATATCGCCTCGGTGCTGTGAGTTTCGAGCAGCAAGAGTCGTTAGGTCCGCTCCAGATAACCTGGCGCAGGGATGATTTTGATGAAGTTGAACTTTCAGCGCTAGGAGAAGATTATGACTCTTGAAAATGAACAACTAGAAACTGCTGAAGATTCAGCAAACTCTGTGACAGAGATTGAAAATGAACTTCATCAATTGCAGGGTGCGGTGGAGGCAATCCTCATGGTCGCCGAGGTGCCACTTTCAATAGTTCACATAGCTGCAGCTCTTGATACGCCGGTCAATATCGTTCGCGATGCAGTCCTAGCCGTGAAGGCTGATTTTGATGGCATGAATGGTGCACGTCCCCGGGGCTTTGAGTTACGCGAGGTCGGTGGTGGTTGGCGAGTCTTCGTCCGTCAGGATTACGAGTGGGCGGTCAAAGAGTTCATTGCAAATGAAAACCCAACCAAACTCTCTCAAGCAGCACTAGAAACTTTGGCTGTGATTGCCTATCGGCAACCTATCGCTAGAGGCCAAATTGCATCTATTCGTGGTGTGAACGTGGACACGGTTATCAAGACCTTGCTGAGTCGAGGGTTAATTACTGAGCTATACACCGACAGTGAAACTGGTGCTATCAATTACGGAACAACTGAGACTTTCCTAGAGACACTGGGGATCAATGCTCTCGATGATCTACCGTTGATTAGCCCATATCTGCCAGGAGTCAACGAAGCTACCGAATCTGAAAACAGTTCTGGGAGCTAACCGGTGAGTGAAAACAACGAGGGTGTTCGCCTGCAGAAAGTCTTAGCTAATGCAGGAGTAGCCTCTAGACGCGCCAGCGAAGAGCTAATTGTTTCTGGAGCGGTGAAGGTAAATGGCAAGGTAGTCAAGGAACTTGGCACTCGAATAAACCCGGAATCAGACAAGGTAAGCGTTCGGGGAACTCCCATTCAGCTCGATGCCAGCCGCGTTTATTTGGCGCTGAATAAACCTGTCGGTGTTATTTCTTCAATGTCCGATGAGTTCGGTAGACCAGATCTGAGTCAATATGCGCTTCGGGATGACCGTGTTTATAACGTTGGGCGATTAGATGCCGACACCTCAGGGTTGATTATTCTGACTAACGACGGGGAACTGGCCAACATGCTTGCTCACCCAAAGTATGGAGTAACCAAAACATATTTGGCCAAGGTTGAAGGAAAGATAACTCCACAGGATGTTCACAAACTGATTGCCGGTATTGAACTTGAAGATGGTTTCATGAAAGCCGACAAAGCAGTCTTAGTCGATAGCAAGATGGGGGAGTCGTTGGTTGAGATTGTGATTCATTCCGGGAAGAACAGGGTGGTCAGACGCATGTTTGATGCCATCGGCTTTCCAGTGCTCGAACTGGTGCGCAGACAATTTGGCCCAATCCAACTAGGTCCACTAAAACCTGGGCAAACCAGGTTGTTGAGCAAGGTTGAAGTTGGTGCACTGCTAAAAGCTGCTCAGAAGTCAGAAAAACCAAGAGTTGAGGGCGCTAAGCCTGGACCAAAACCGAGAGGACGCAGGAAATGGTAGTCAGAGCAATTAGGGGAGCCATTCAACTCGACACCGACGAGCGTGAACATCTACTGAAATTAACTGCTGAATTGCTAGCCAAGATGCTCCACGCTAACAATCTGCACACCGATCAACTAATTTCAATTCTCTTTACCGCAACTAAAGATATCCGAAGTGAATTTCCCGCTCTTGCTGCCAGAGAACTTGGATTAGGCGATGTTCCCCTAATGTGTTTTCTTGAAATGGATGTTGTTGGCGCAATGCCCCGAGTAATTAGGGTAATGATAAATGCCGAAATGGATATGCCTCGTTCGCAGGTGCAACACGTCTACCTCAGAGGGGCAACTGCACTGAGATTGGATATTGCTCAGTGACAACTAGAACCACAGGTCAGGTTCATATCATTGGTGCGGGACTTCTCGGCACCAGTATTGGGCTAACTCTTAGAAAGCTTGGCGTAGATGTTTCTCTGGAAGATCTGTCAAACGCTGCTACAAAACTGGCCATAGATTTTGGTGCTGGGCGATTACTCGAAGAGAAAGATGAAGTTGGCCTGGTTGTGGTTTGCGTACCACCAGACTCAGCCGCAGACAAGGTGATCGAAGCTTTAGCTAGATTCCCTCTTGCTACGGTAACCGATGTTGCAAGTGTAAAGGGAAAAATTCTTGCGAACGTTAGAGCAACTGCTGAGGAGTCATTTAGATATGTTGGATCCCATCCAATGGCCGGTAGAGAAAAGGGTGGAACACTCAGCGGCCGACCAGACTTATTTGTTGGACGACCATGGGTGATTATTGAAGACGATGCCTCAGAGAGTGACTGTGTCAGCAAAGTAGAAATGCTGGCCCTAGATTTAGGAGCCAGCCCGATTCGCATGTCGGCTGACGATCATGATAGAGCCGTAGCCCTGGTCTCACACGCACCGCAGATTATCTCTAGTCTTCTGGCAAGTCGACTCAGCGACGCAACAGACTATGAATTGTCTTTGGCTGGTCAAGGCCTTCGCGACACAACTCGAATAGCCGGAAGTGATCCAGCGCTGTGGCTTCAAATCCTTTCTGCCAATTCAACACAAGTTGTCCCAATCTTGCAAAAGTTAAACTTGGAACTAACCGACCTAATTCACGCCCTCGACAATCCTGATTCGAGTGGTTCGTTAACCAACATCGCAAAAATCCTGTCCGCAGGTAATTTAGGGATTTCTCGCATTCCAGGTAAGCACGGAGGGAAGAGCAAAGAATATTCCCAGGTTGTTGTCATGATTGATGACAAACCTGGCGAACTTGCTAGATTACTGACTGAAATTGGTGCAGCTGGAATTAACCTAGAAGATTTAAATCTGGATCATGCTAGTGGTGCTCTCATTGGCTTAGTTGAGATATCCGTCCTGCCAGAGTTGGAAGCCGATTTAGTGAAACTTCTCCAGGCTAATCACTGGAAGTTGGCTGGCTAAATGCATGTGGTAGCGGTCGATGGCCCAGCTGGATCTGGTAAGTCCAGTGTCAGTAGGGCGGCTGCCATCAGCTTAGGTTTTGGCTACCTAGACACCGGTGCTGCATATCGAGCCCTCACTCTTGCCTCTCTCAACAAAGAAATAGACCCAAATCAATTAGACGCTGGAACGATTGACCAGAGTTTCGATTATGAAATCTCCATTGACCCGATCAATTACTGGGTTAGAGCCTTTGGCAAAGACGTTACTGAAGAAATTCGCTCTGAGAAAGTTGCTAGTAATGTCAGTGAAGTTGCTAAATTGCCACAAGTTAGGCAATACATGAGGAACCTCACCAGAAAAATCGTGGAAAAGTGCGACTTCCCAGGAATTATTGTCGAAGGCAGGGACATCACTACCGTGGTCTTCCCAGATGCAAAAACTCGGGTTCTCCTGACTGCGACTGAGGAAGTTAGACTACTAAGGCGGGAAAAAGAACTCCCGCCGGGATCCCAAGTCGCAGAAGTTGTGACTGAGCGAGATAAAAATGATGCTAAAGTCGTTGATTTTCTCACGCCTGCTGAGGGAGTTATCCTGATTGATTCTTCAAATCTCACATTCGATGAGACCGTGGATTCATTGGTAAAGATTATTCAAGAGACAGAGGTAAGTAATGGATGAGCAAGAGTTTGAGTATGGCTCTACTGATCCAGAGTTCGCTAAACGTCTGGATGAGATTTCTAGTGAAGAGGCAGCTCAGCGAGCCAAAGCATTGCGAGCAGGACTTAGCGATTATGACCTCGATGATGAAGACATTCGTATTCTCGAGGAACTTGGCCAGGCAGATTCAGAACCACTACTTCTGCCTGCATTACCTGTCTTAGCCATTGTTGGTCGCCCTAACGTTGGCAAGTCAGCCTTGGTAAATCGAATCCTCGGTAGAAGAGAAGCTGTGGTTGAGGATAAACCGGGAGTAACGAGAGACCGTGTTTCCTATAAAGCGGAGTGGAATGGTAGAAAGTTCACTTTAGTAGACACTGGCGGTTGGGAACCGGATGCAAAGGGAATCGATAAATCGGTTGCTCTGCAAGCGGAGATCGCCGTTGACCTGGCGGATGCAGTTCTTTTCGTAGTTGATTCGACAGTTGGTGCAACAACCACTGATGAAAGAGTTGTGAAGATGCTTCGCGCAAGTAAGAAACCAGTTTTCTTAGTTGCGAACAAGGTTGATGATGAAAGGCAGGAAGCTGACGCTTCTAGTCTTTGGTCGTTAGGACTTGGGCAACCATATCCGGTCTCAGCTCTGCATGGTAGAGGAGTAGCAGATTTACTTGATGATGTCTTGAAGTCACTACCTGAAGTTTCTAAGGTTGCCAAGCAAGAGTTTGGTGGCCCGCGTCGAGTTGCCATTATCGGTAGACCTAACGTGGGTAAATCTTCTCTTCTGAATAAGGCTGTCGGTTCTGAGCGTGCAGTCGTTAATGAACTGGCCGGAACCACCAGAGATCCAATTGATGAGCAGGTCGAACTTGGTGGCAAAATTTGGCGTTTTATCGACACTGCAGGTATCCGAAGGCGAGTTCATCTGACGCAAGGAGCAGATTTTTACGCATCGCTGCGTACCGCGGCTGCGCTGGAGCGAGCTGAAGTTGCCGTAGTAGTTATTGATGTTACCCAGAAAATTTCTGAGGCAGATATCAGAATTGTTGACCTGGCTCTGGAATCTGGGAGAGCGCTAGTTCTAGCTTTCAATAAGTGGGATCAACTGGATGAAGATCGACGAGATTATCTGGAGCGGGAAATCGAACAGGATTTAGCTCACGTAGCCTGGGCGCCGCGCGTAAACATTTCGGCTAAGACCGGTAGGCATTTAGAAAAGCTGGTACCAGCGCTAGAGGTTGCGCTAGCTTCATGGGATACCAGAATTCCAACCGGAAAACTCAATGCCTTCATCGCCGAACTGGCCATGGAGTATCCGCATCCGGTTAGAGGCGGTAAACAGCCTAGAATCCTCTTTGCCACTCAGGCAGGGTCAAGACCGCCACGGTTTGTGCTTTTCACCACGGGCTTTTTGGATCCTGGCTATAGAAGGTTTATTGTTCGCAGGTTGCGTGAAACCTACGGATTCGAAGGATCCCCAATTGAGTTGAGCATGCGGGTTAGGGAAAAACGCAAGCGTTAAACTTGTCTGCAACGGGCTATAGCGCAGCTTGGTAGCGCACTTGACTGGGGGTCAAGGGGTCGTGGGTTCAAATCCCGCTAGCCCGACGTAAAGGAGTGGTGAGATGAGCGGTCAAAATCTGCAGATCACGGATCGAGTGTTTACCTGGCCGAACCTGCTCAGTGCACTTCGGCTACTCCTGGTTCCAGTATTTTTGTGGCTGATTCTTATCGACCAGAACCTCTTGGCTTTCACGGTTTTGGCTTTTTCGAGTTTCACCGACTGGCTGGATGGCTTTCTAGCTAGGAAACTAAACCAAACTTCAAGGCTTGGACAACTTCTGGATCCAGCAGCAGACCGACTCTTTATCCTGGCTACGCTGATTGGCCTAGCCGTGACCAGTCAAGTTCCCTGGTGGCTTTTATTTGTAATCGTGGCCAGGGACGTGGTGCTATTTTTCACCTTCCCATTTTTGGCCCAGGTCGGGTATGGACCTTTACCGGTTAATTACACAGGCAAAGCGGGGACTTTCGCGCTGCTATATGCCTTCCCACTTCTGCTACTTCCAGCTGTCCTTCCTAACGAGTTTGCGGTTTGGATATACCCGATTGCATGGGCATTTGCTTTCTGGGGCATATGGCTTTACTGGTGGACCTGCGGAACCTATTTACTTCAGGTTCATAACATTCGAAAAGCAGCCCGTTCAACTTCGACTATTCTTAAAGCCTGAATAGGAGCAACAGTGAACGAAACGCCTAACCCCGACAAATCCTCTGGGGAAGACATCGAGTCGACTCGCAATTTTGCCAACGACATGATTGCCAGCGATTTTGACCAGCTATCGGATGAAGAGCAGGCGGCTGTTGACGCATTACCTAGTGGAAACGCCCTTTTGATTGTTCGACGTGGCCCAAATAAAGGTGCTCGATTTCTACTAGACGAAGATATAAACACTGTGGGGCGTCACCCAAATGCTGACGTATTTTTGGACGACGTGACTGTATCTAGGCGGCATGCTGAAATTTCACGCGAAGGCGGCAAGTTCACTGTTACGGACTTAGGTTCACTAAATGGAACCTACTACGAGGGTGAGTTAGTGGAAAGCCAAGTGTTGGCTAACCAAGCGGAACTTCAGATCGGAAAATTCCACCTAACCTTTTATTCTTCTGGCAAGGACAACTAGGACATGGCGAACGAAGCACCAAAATTAGTCCCACTTGTATCGGGTAAGCTGCACACCATCGGCAGAGTAATTGAAATTCTCAAAGATGATTTCCCTGATCTTTCTCTGTCAAAGGTGCGTTTCCTTGAAGATCAAGGTCTCTTCAACGCTTACAGAACCGAGTCTGGCTATCGCAAATACTCCGATCAGCACATTGAGCGCATAAAGCTAATTCTTGAGCTGCAAAGAGATAAGTTTCTTCCACTTAGAGTAATAAAGACCTACCTGGAAGACCTCGATGCTGGAAAACAGCCTTCTATCCCAACTGAAAAACGTCGACCCAGCGTAAATCGTAAGTTTTCAAAACTGGAACTAATTGCTGAGTCCGGAATCAACGAAACCCTGCTAGCTGAAGCTCAGTCGCACGGACTTATTGCTAAAGACCAGTTTGAGTATGGAGATATTGAAATTGCTAGAGCGCTGATGAATCTTCAGCGATTTGGAATTTCCGCAAGGCACCTGAGAGGCATTAAGTCTGCGGTTGACCGTGATTTAGGTCTAATTCAAGGAGTCGTAAATTCGGTTAAGAAACAACGCGACCCATCGGCAAAATCTAGGGCTGCTGCCTACGCTGCTGAGATTGAATCCCAGTTTGCAGTAATCAGAGCCGAGCTGATTCGCTCTGTGATTGACAAGATTGACTAACTCGACACGCCGAAGAAGAATATTAACCAGCGTAAGTCAGCGCTAAGCACAACAATTAAACCAAGGTTCAATAATTACTTGAATGTTTGAAGGGAGGCAATATGGCACAGAAAGAACCAACGACAGAGACTGGTCGAATTGATCTAACCAAAGCCAGCGATTTTGCCTACCTTCAGGACGACCTTTTTGCAGAAGCTCAACCTTGGCACGATCCAAATGTTGGCTACCGAGGAACTTCCGCTGCAGCGGCAGCAGGAATTACCTACCGACAACTTGATTATTGGGACAGAACCAATTTAGTTCAGCCCAGCGTTAGGGGAGCGTCAGGTTCTGGTACCCAGCGCTTATATTCCTTCCGCGATATTTTGGTCCTAAAACTTGTAAAGCGATTTTTGGATACCGGAGTGTCACTGCAGCAAATCAGAATTGCTATAGTTCAACTTCGTAGAGCAGGCATCAGCGATCTTGCCAAGATTACTTTGATTTCAGACGGTGTGAAAGTCTATCTCTGCGCATCTGAGCGAGAAGTAATTGATCTGATTGATCAGGGTCAAGGTGTTTTTGGTATTTCCGTGGGTAAGGTCTTTGGTGAAGTTGAGGCTACTCTAACCAAGTTAGATCCTTCACATATTGAAGACTTGGATGAACTAACTCTGAAGAGACTCAGCAAGAAAGCTATCTAGTAGCTAGCTGGGCGAAGGTGCTTTGGGGCTTAGGGTCTAGCGCAGATTTCTAGCTCGGCTCAATTAGATTTTTCAGAGTTTTCTGTTGGCTCGATAAGCGGCTTAAGAATGTCAATTTCTGTCGCTGCGTTCGCCTTAGCGGCCGAACGTCTCCCAGATCGTTTTGCTGGACTTTCTTCATGTGAACGGCTGGCATGTCTATTCCGAGATCGCTTACTGTGTGGCAGGTCACGACGGCGAATATCATCATTAGCAAACGACTCCATGATGTTTTCTAATAAATCATCAAACTGATCTGCAATCTTTGCTGCAGATTGCCCAGGCCAACTATGGATTGCTCGCCCAGCGCCTTGGGATTGAGTTAGTGCAGATTTTTCTTCAAAAATAACTTCGCAAATTGATTCCTTGTAGAGATCTTGAAGTTCGTTCACTCGGAATTGATGCTCGGCGAGAGTCGGTCGAAGACGGTTTATCACAATCCCGCAAAGCAATACCTGCCGGTTAACCTGGCGTCGCAACTCGTTTAGCGACTTCAGTGCGTGATCGACTGCCAGCAGTGAATTGAAACTTGGCTCGGTAACCAACAGAATTCGGTCGCTAGCTACCCAGGCCATCCTGGTCAGACTATTGATGCTTGGTGGGGTATCGATGAGCACCAAGTCGTAAGCGTCTTCTATCTTGGCTAGAGCTTGTTCCAAATGCCAAAGCTGCTTGAAAGTGGGTTTAGTCAAACCAACATCAGTCAGTCTTGGCTGCCCGAGCAGAACATCTAGCTTTCCGGTCTGTCCCTTGGCCCAGGTAGCGGCTACAATTGCTTTCAACACAGTGTTGTGTCGGGGTTTCTTGAGCACTTCGGCCGCTGAATGTTCATATTCCCCAACTGCACCAAGTCCAGTACTGGCATTGCATTGCGGATCTAAATCAACAACTAAAGTCCGCAATCCCTTAGCCATGGCGGCTGAGGCAAGACCCAAAGTTATTGTTGTCTTGCCAACTCCGCCTTTTAGGGCACTGACACTTAATACATGCACGTGTCTAGGCTACCTTTGGATTGAAGTGTGAAGTGTCATTTTGAAGTTTCTAGGCAAGTTAGAAGGTTGAATGTTCAAGAAAATCTTGGTTGCTAACCGAGGTGAAATCGCCATCAGGGCGTTTCGGGCTGCCTATGAACTCGGGGCAAAGACTGTTGCTGTATTTGCCTATGAGGACAGGAACTCATCCCACCGTCTAAAAGCGGATGAGGCATATCAAATCGGTGAGGTCGGGCATCCGGTTAGGGCATACCTAGATGTTGCAGAAATCATTCGAGTGGCAAAAGAATCTGGTGCAGATGCAATTTACCCAGGATACGGATTTCTGTCGGAGAATCCAGATCTTGCAGAAGCAGCTAAAGCGGCTGGACTAGTTTTCATCGGACCTGATTCAAGAGTTTTGGAATTAGCTGGAAATAAAGTAAATGCTAAAGAAGCCGCCATCAGAGCTAAAGTCCCAGTTTTACGATCCTCTCAGCAGTCTTCGGATGCCGAGGTCCTTATTGGTGAAGCAGAAGACATTGGCTTTCCACTGTTCGTGAAGGCTGTCGCAGGTGGCGGGGGACGAGGAATGCGCCGAGTTTCATTACCAGAGCAACTTGAAGCAGCGCTTGGTGAAGCAATGCGCGAAGCGGAGAGTGCATTTGGCGACCCTAGAGTGTTTCTCGAGCAAGCGGTAATAAAACCACGTCACATTGAAGTTCAAATTCTTGCAGATGCACAAGGCAACATAGTCCATCTTTTTGAACGAGACTGTTCGGTGCAGCGAAGAAACCAGAAAGTTATTGAGATAGCCCCAGCACCAAATATCTCCGAAGAACTAAGAAACTCTCTTTATCGAGACGCAATCAGTTTTGCTAAAGAAATTGGCTATGTTAATGCGGGCACAGTCGAATTCTTAGTCGACACCGAGGGAGAGAATAAAGGCAGACATGTCTTTATAGAGATGAATCCTCGTATTCAAGTTGAACACACAGTTACCGAGGAAATAACGGAAGTGGATCTGGTGCAGTCGCAGATGCGCATTGCTTCAGGTGAAACTTTGAAAGATCTTGGCCTCAGTCAGGAAAGCATCGAGCGCCACGGTTTCGCAATTCAGTGTCGCATCACTACCGAAGACCCAACCGCTGGGTTTAGACCTGACACAGGCAAAATAGCAACATATCGTTCACCCGGCGGTGCAGGAATTCGACTAGATGGTGGCACTGCAGCTACCGGAAGCGAAGTTAGTCCACACTTTGATTCACTTCTAGTGAAGCTAATTGCTCGAGGTCGAGATTTTAAAACAGCAGTTAGCCGTTCACAACGAGCATTAGCAGAATTTAGAATTCGAGGAGTTGCAACAAACATAGCTTTCCTTCAAGGCGTTCTGGCTGATGAAAGTTTTGTAAAGGGTGAGGTAACCACGTCATTTATCGATGAAAGACCTCAACTGCTAAATGCTTATCCTTCTCAAGACCGCGGAACCAAGATTCTCAACTGGCTTGCAGATGTCACGGTGAACCAACCTTTTGGATCCAGGGGAGAGCTACTTTCGCCAAGTTTCAAACTTCCAAAAATCGACCTCACTCAAGCAGCACCAGATGGATCCAGACAGAGGTTGCTGAGTTTAGGTCCTAAAGAATTTGCTAAGGACCTGCGGAACCAAAACAAAATCGCAATAACTGATACGACATTCAGAGATGCGCACCAATCTCTATTAGCAACCAGAGTTAGAACTCGTGACCTAGTTCAGATTGCTCCTTATCAGGCAAGGCTCACGCCGGAATTTCTCTCAATAGAAGCTTGGGGAGGTGCAACATATGACGTTTCACTTCGTTTTCTAGGAGAAGACCCGTGGGAGCGGCTTGATGCTTTGCGGAATGCGATTCCCAATATCTGCATTCAAATGCTGCTCAGGGGACGCAACACCGTTGGGTATACCCCATACCCTGAATCGGTGACCCGAGCTTTTGTCCAAGAGGCGGCCTCAAGCGGTGTGGACATTTTCAGGATTTTCGACGCCCTAAACGATGTGAACCAAATGATCCCTGCAATTGACGCAGTTCTAGAAACTGGCTCAACAATTGCTGAGGTTGGCATCTGCTACACAGGAGATCTATTAAATCCTCAAGAAGACCTATACACACTTGACTATTACCTCAAGTTAGCGGAGAAAATGGTCTCTGCCGGGGCTCACATCTTGGCAATCAAAGACATGGCGGGCCTGCTGCGTCCGGAAGCCGCGCGAAAATTAGTTCAAGCTCTGCGTAGTAATTTTGATCTGCCGGTGCATCTGCACACCCATGACACTGCAGGAGGGCAACTGGCCAGTCTGATGGCTGCAATTGATAGCGGTGTGGATGCTGTTGATGTTGCCTCTGCCCCTATGGCGGGCACAACAAGCCAACCTTCAGCCTCAGCTCTGATTGCCGCACTAGAGAACACTGAGCGAGACCCAGGTATTTCACTTGCTTCGGTAACGGCGCTAGAGCCATACTGGGAAGCTGTGCGAAATGTTTACGCACCGTTTGAGTCTGGACTGCCTGGACCAACCGGACGAGTTTATAAACACGAGATTCCAGGTGGGCAACTAAGCAATTTGAGGCAACAGGCTATCTCCCTTGGAGTTGGGAACCAATTTGAAAAAGTTGAAGACATGTATGCCGCGGCCAATGAGATTCTCGGTCGCCCCCCGAAGGTAACCCCATCCTCGAAAGTTGTTGGCGACTTGGCACTGCACCTGGTTGCAGTAAATGCTGATCCAGAAGATTTCGCCAAGAATCCTGAGAAGTATGACATTCCTGATTCTGTGGTTAGATTCATGGCCGGCGAGCTTGGGGATCTGCCAGGTGGCTGGCCGGAACCGTTTAGAACCAAAGTCTTGGCAGGTAAAAATATTAAATTTGCCGATACTGAAGTAACTGGCGAGGACCAAGTAGCGCTATCAGGGCCTGATTCGCTCTTGCGCCGGCGCACTCTTAACAGGCTTTTGTTCCCTGGGCCAACGGCTGAATTTGAGAAATTCAGAGCACAGTATTCGAATCTTGATCCAGTCGATACGGTGGATTACCTCTACGGCTTGGAAGCTGGTAAAGAACACGTTGTTGAGATATCTCGCGGTGTGAAACTGTTCATCGGGTTAGAGGCAATTTCCGGTGCCGATGTGAAGGGTTTCCGCACCGTGATGACTACCTTGAATGGTCAGTTGAGGCCGATACTGATTAGAGACAGGCGAATTGCTGTCAGTACGGTTTCTGCAGAGAAGGCTAACCTGCAGAACCCAGCCGAGGTGGCAGCGCCGTTTGCCGGGGTAGTGACGCTCTTAGTTGCTGAAGGGGAGTCTGTGGAGCCTGGGCAACCCGTGGCGACGATTGAAGCGATGAAGATGGAAGCCACGATTACCGCCAATTTAGCGGGAAAAGTCCAGCGTTTAGCAGTTTCCAAGACCCAATCAGTGGAATCGGGCGACTTGATACTCATAGTCGCGGCGAACTAGCGAATAGACTTACCAGAGTAAAGATTGTGCTGTATTTCACAGCCCGTCAAACGAAGGATTGATCTAGCAGTGTCAGAAAAGCGATTTTCCCGTCGTCGTGGAGGCGAAAAGCCAAGTGAAGCTGATCTTTCAGAAGTGGTTTTGGATGCCGGAACTGTCGACCTTTCACCAACCACCTCTTCGGTCAAGATAGTCACCGAATCAACCGCGATAGTAGCAAGCGGTGGGGTTGGCGAGACTGAGGCTCTAGCCAGCGCTCAGGCTGGATACTCCCGAAGGGATTCGCTGAGGGGAGATGTCTTCGAACAGCCAGAGCCAGCAGCCATGCTCACTGCAGACAGACTGATTGATGTCTCGGCAAAACACAGACCGGCACCTGAATCCGGTATTCGACGTTTCCTCTACTTTCTCAGTTTCAAGACCATCAATTTGGGTGACTCATTACGTGTTCGTGAGCGAAAGGCCATTGATGCAAGAATCGGTGCCGTCTTAGAAGGCGGAGCTAAGTTTGTGCCAGTTCTAACCAGAAAAGGTGGAGTGGGCAAGACCACTGTCACTACTTTGCTCGGAATGGCAATGGCTTTGGTTCGTGAGGACAGAGTAATCGCCATCGATGCTAATCCGGACCGTGGAACCCTGGCCGAGAGAGTTAGTAAGTCAACCAGATTCACAGTTAGAGACGTAGTCAACCGCGCTGCAGCGATTGATGGCTTTACTGATTTTGCAACGATGGTCTCTCGCGATGCAACCAGATTGCACGTTTTGGCTTCTGACAGCGATCCGATGCTTTCTGAAGCTTTTGATGAAGGCGACTACAACGTGGTTGCCGATATGGCAGCTCGTTACTACTCGGTAATTTTGACTGACTGCGGAACCGGTATCGTGCACTCGGTTATGCGACCAACTCTTCAGAGAGCCAACGGCTTAGTTATTGTTTCTGGAGGTTCAGTCGATGAAGCAAGACTGGCATCCGAAACTCTTACCTGGCTTGAGGCAAATGGCTATGGAGATTTGGTTAGGCAGGCAGTTGTGGCGTTGAACACCGCAACTCAGGCAACTAATTTGGTGAAGTTGGATGAAATTGAAGCCCACTTCAAATCTCGCGTTAGAGCTGTGGTCAAGATTCCTTATGATCCGGCTCTGGCTGCTGGTTCTGTAATCAAATTTGACCAGCTGAACAAGCACACTAAAGAAGCCGCCCGAGAACTTGCTGCTTTGGTAATTGAAGGTTTGGCAAAGTCCAAATAAGCGATGGCTGTTCGACAAATTCGCCTCTATGGTGATCCAGTTCTAAAAACTGCCTGCGACCCTATCAAGGAATTCAATCAAGCAATACAGGGCTTAGTAGAAGATCTGATTGACACCACTAAAGTTCCTGGTCGCGCTGGAGTTGCAGCTAATCAGATAGGAATCAGCCTGAGAGCTTTTAGCTTCAATGTTGAAAACCAGGTTGGCTATTTACTCAATCCGGAAAATCTAGAAGTTTTTGGTGAGCCAGAACTAATTGACGAAGGTTGTCTTTCCTTACCTGGACTTTGGCATCAAACGCTTAGATATCCTGAAGCTAAACTAACCGGCTATCAACTTGATGGCTCAACAATTACGGTTAGCGGTTCAGGAGTGCTAGCCCAAGCCCTGCAGCATGAACTAGACCACCTAAATGGCCTGGTCTATTTAGACAGGCTAACTCCAGCAGAACGCAAACTAGCAATGGCTAGCTTGCGTGAAACCGATTGGTTCTTGCGTTAGATCTTGTAGTCACCAATGTTGTGGCAAGTTGATTTAGCACTATCTGCATAGATGTCATCAATTAGATGTCCGTAATCTTCAGTTACCACTGATCTCTTGATCTTCAAAGAAGGGGTTAGGTGCCCACTCTTTTCAGTTAAGTCCTCAGGTAATAGGGCAAACTTTCTAATTGATTCTGCTGTTGAGAAGTCTTTGTTGACGTTCTCAATGGCCTTAGAAATTTCTGCTAGAACAACTGGGTTAGATCTTGCCTGGTCTAGGGTGAGCGGGTCCTTGACTCCATTGTTTTCAAGCCAAGCCGGAAGCATCTCCTCGTCTAGAGAAATCAACACAGAAACGAACGGCTTAGCATCACCAATTACCACAGCTTGGCTAATCAGCGGGTTAGCTCTCAATGGATCTTCTAGTTGAGTAGGGGCAACATTCTTACCACCAGCGGTGATGATTAGCTCTTTCTTGCGTCCGGTGATGCTTAGGAAGCCATCTTCGTCTAGGGAACCAATATCTCCAGATTTGAACCATTCACCTTCGAAAGTTGACTTGGTCGCATCTGCGTTTTTCCAGTAGCCGCGCAGGGTGTTTGAACCCTTGAGCCAGATTTCTCCGTCATCAGCAATCTTCACCGCGCAACCAGGCAAAGCGAAGCCAACCTTTCCAATCTTCACATTGTCAGGTCGGCCAATAGTTACTGGGGCAGTAGTTTCGGTTAGTCCATAACCTTCCAGCACAATCAAACCAATCGCGCGATAGAAGTGACCAAGTCTGGCTCCTAGTGGGCCACCACCGCTAATTGCATATTTGACCTGTCCACCCATGGCAGCGCGAAGCTTTTTGTAGACCAAAGCATCAAATATTTTGTGCTTGATGTTCAATCCCAGTGAAGGTCCTTTAGGTGTGTCTAGAGCGCTAGACCAAGCAACTGCTGTTTCAGCAGCTGCGCGGAAGATTTTTCCTTTACCGCCAGATTCGGCGCGTTGTTCAGCAGAGTTATAAACCTTTTCGAACACTCTAGGAACAGCAAGGAGGAATGTTGGGTGGAAACTCTGCATAGCTGGAGCAACGTTTTTAGCATCTGGCTGATGACCAACTTTCACACCACCTGATACGCAGAGCACTGAAACGAATCTGGCAAAAACGTGAGCCATTGGAAGAAACAGAACTGTTGAACCACCAGGGCAAACAACTTCAGGTAGCACAGCTTCGGCGTTGCGACATAGATCAACAAAACCTGCGTGGAGCAATTCGCAGCCTTTTGGTTTTCCAGTGGTTCCGGAAGTGTAGATGATGGTGGCTAGTGAATCCATTTGGGAGGAGGTTCTTCTTTCCTCCAATACTTCATCAGATACGGAAGATCCCTTAGCGACAAGATCACTTAGGTCTGATCCCTGAATTAGCCAAGTTTGCTTCACTGCAGGTAGAGCAGACCGCACTGAGTTGAAGTGATTAAACAAGTCTTGGTTTTCAAAAATACATGCAATAGATTCCGAGTCACCGAGAATCCATTCAATCTGGCTAGGTGCTGAACTTTCATAAATTGGAACAGAAACTGCACCAGCAAACCAGAGTGCAAAATCACACAGTGCCCACTCGTAGCGAGTCTTACTCATGATGCCGACTCTTTGACCAGGTTCAATACCAGCTGCGATGAAACCTTTCGCTAGGGCTTTTACTTCCTCAAGGTAGTCAGCGGCTGTCACATCCTGCCATACGTTTGGTTCTGTTTGTTTAGCCATCAAAGGCAACTTGGGGTCTTTGGCTACTCGTTCAATTAGTAGATCCGTAATGTTTGTCTTCAGGTCAGATTTGACCATGGTAGGTGCTTCGAAAACCTTCAAGATTGTCTCCTGTCAGTACTGCGTTGGACTTTTGATAACTCTACCGAGTGGAGGCTAAACAGGCAAAATGGCTGGTCATGCCTTCAATGAGGGCGATAAAATGGCAAAGTTAGTCTTTTTGAGAGTCAATTTATGTTTACTGTGGGCATCGATATCGGTGGCACCAAAATCAGTGGCGTTCTGTTGGATAGCCAGGACCAGATTTTGGCTACCGAGAAAGCCCCTACGCCTGCCCAGGATTCCGAGGGGATTCGTAGAACCGTGGTTGAAATGGTTCAGCAACTGTCCTCAGGGCGAGAAGTCCTTGGTGTTGGAGTCGCTGCGGCTGGCTTTATTGACGCAAGCCGCTCCGAGGTCATCT
>Ga0214923_10002199_pt1 | contig 26323 bp, 19 predicted proteins | sample LL1510_MetaG_FD_177993 | JGI IMG/M metagenome (GOLD analysis project Ga0214923, IMG submission 177993) | Freshwater microbial communities from Lake Lanier, Atlanta, Georgia, United States - LL-1510 | ecosystem: Environmental > Aquatic > Freshwater > Lake | place: USA: Georgia | collected...
TATTAAATTATTTTTTTTGTTTTTTTTTTTTTTTTATTATTTTTATAATTATTTTTATTTTTAAATGTTTTTTTTTTATTAATAATATTATTTATATTATTTAAATCATTTAAAATTTTTTCATCATTTACTAAATTATTATACCATAAATATTTTAAATATTTCATATATTTATCATCAGTTTTAATAAATGTAATATAAGAATTTGCTAAATTTTTATTATATATATTAATAAAATCCTCTAATTTTAAATTGTTTTTAACATTAAAATCATTATTAATTTTAAAATTTAAATTTTTAAATATATCATATAAATAAGTAGAAGGACTAGTTTTAATTTCCATTTGATTATATTAATCTAAATTATATTAATATTAATCTAAATAATATTAATCTAAATTATATTAATCTAAATTATATTATTAATCTAAATTATATTAATTTTTATCAATTAATTCTTTTCTTATTGTCATTAATTCAATTGCTTCAATTTTAGGAGTTCCAGTATTATATATAATAATTTTTGCGGGATAAGTTAAAATAAGAATTTCTTTAAATTCTTCATTATTAAATTTTTCTCTTAAAGCATTTAACAAAATATTAAATTTTTCTTTATTAAAATTTTCTTCTTTTAATTTTATTTGATTAATAATATTTTGTGTAAATTTTTTACCAGATAAAATATCTTTATATAATTTTTTTGTTTTTTCTATTGTATTTAAATCTTTATTTAAAAATGAATTATATAATTCATTATTATTAATATTTTTAAATCTAGATGCATAAATATAATGTTGTACGCTTAACCAAGTATTACCATCTATTTCAATATTTGAAAACCATGTATCCATTAATTTAGATCTCCAATTTTTTATACTTTGTAATTTAGATATATTTTTTGCATAATTTTTAATTTCAATACTATTAATGTATTCTCCATTTACAATTTTGTTATAGTTACCGTTTGCTATAGGTTTATCTTTTGCATCATTTGAAATTTGAATTATAATTCGTTCATTAAATAAATCGGAATTATTAGAAATATTATACTTTTCACTTTTTATCTCTTTTATAACTTTTGAATGTAATAAAGCAAATTCTTTAAAATCTGGAATAATAGAAAATCCTCCAGCATCTTGTTGCATACATTTTTTTAAAATTAATTCTTTAATAATATAGGGTAATTCATTAAATTTAAAAGCTGCTTTACCAATAAAATTTAAATTAGAATTAACAATATTTTTATCATATGTAATTAAATTATAATGATTATTAGAAACATAATCAGTTATAATATAATAGTCTGGTTGAAATTTATATCCTTCTTCTTTAATTTTATTTTCTATAATATTATCATAAGAAGTACATTGTAATACATTTTCATTATTTTCTGCTTTTATATCTAATGGATGACTTATTTCTAATTTTTTTATTTTTTCTATATTAAAAATTTCTTGTGATAAAATAATAAATTTAATATTATAAATCCTTTCTAATGTTGCTATGGCCCAACTATCAGCCCAATATAAACCGCCTTCATTTTTTATAATTAATTTTAAATCTTCTAATGTTTTTACATTTTTCATAAAATTAAATTCTTCCAATACTCCTCCATATTGTTTAAATATTAAATTTGCATTATTAATTTCTTCTAAATTATTAGATGCTTTATTTAATAAATTATTTTTTTCTTCATTATTATTTGTAGCATTTATTTGTTTTTTAAATATAAAATGTTTATGTTTTCCACCTTTCATTATTTCTTGTGATTTTTTTGAATATTCCAAAGCATCGTTATATAATATTTTATAATGTTCTAATTGGTCTTGTGTAATTTCATCTGATAATTTTTCTCTAATTGTTTTTACACTAATATTATTATATTTTTTATTTTTTGTTGAAAGTAATGCTAATTTTAAAACATTAAAAAAACAATCTCCATCTCCATTAGTTTCAACTATTGAATATTTATGACTTCGTAAAAATAAATTAATCCATTCATCCTTTTCAGTATATTTATAATTTCTCATTTCTTCATATTCATCATTATTTAAATCTTTTAAAATATTATCTTCTTCTTCTTCTTTTTCTTTTTCTTTTTCTTTTTCTTTTTCTTTTTCTATATCTTTTAATTGTTCGGTTTTTGATTGTTCTATTTTCAATTGTTCGGTTTTTGATTGTTCTATTTTCAATTGTTCGGTTTTTGATTGTTTCGTTTTTAATAAATCTATATCATTTTGTTCTGTTTCAGAATGTGGTTCATTAATTTTAAAATTATTAATAATAATTTCTTTTGAATAATTAAAAAGTAATGGTTCTTCTATTTTTTCTACAATAATATTTCTTTTTTCATCTAATAAACTTTCATATAATGAATAACGAACTTCAAATATACCAAATTTTCCTAAATTTGTATTATTTTTAATTAAATATATATTATAATAAACAATATCTTTATCTACTAATGAAATATTGGGTCTTCCTAATATAAATTTAATATTTATATCAAATAAATTACCTTTATAAATAATAGATTCATAATCCATATCAAAAGGATCAACGTTTTTAACTTCTGGAAATTCTATATTATTATTAATTTTTGAATAAACCATACAAATATAATTATAAATATTTTATTTTTTATATAATTATAAATATCTTATTTATTTATTTTTTCATATAAATCTAAATGTTTAAATATTATTTTCATACTAATACTTGGATAATTCATAGATAATTCATTATGTGTAATATTTACACCATTTGAATTATATTTAATATTTTTAATTTTTTCTATATTAAGATATATATCTTTAAATTTTAATTTAATAATATTAAATGTTTCTTTAAATGTATAATTAATTATAATAATTAAAAATTCTGTTATTTCTTCGCAAATTAATTTTTTATCTTTAATAAAAATATTTTTATTTAATTCATTTTGTAAATTAATAATACTTAAAATCACATTCTCTTCATTTAATAAATTATTTTTATAACAATTTATATAAAAAATAGCTAAACATTTATAATTATCATTATTTTTATTTGATATATTTATATCTTCAAATATATTACTTTCCGGTATGCTAATAAATTCATAAATAATTATAAATTTATTTATATTTTCATTTAAAATATTATTAAAATCTGAATTAATATTAATTAAATTATATAATAAATTACAATATATTTCACTATAAATTTTATTATTATATACAATATAATTAAATATAAAATTATTTATATCATTTAAAATATTATTATTTTGAATTAAATTTTGATTTGAATTATAAATTATATTATATGAAAATAATAATTCATTTTTTAATTTATCATAATTTATATTTGTAATTTTATTTAAAATTTTTCTAATATTTATTATATTTAATTCATTTTCACTCATAGAATTTATTTCTTTTAATCTATTAATTCTAATATTTGTATTCATATTTGTATTCATATTTGTATTCATATTTGTATTCATATTTGTATTCATATTTGAATTTGAATTTGAATTTGAATTTGAATTTGAATTTGAATTTGAATTTGAATTAGAATTTGGATTAGAATTAGAAATAGAATTAGAAATAGAATTAGAAATAGAATTAGAATTAGAATTAGAATTTGAAATAGAAATAGAATTTGAAATAGAATTAAAATTTGAATTTGAAATAGAATTAGAATTAAAATTAGAATTAGAATTAGAATTAGAATTAGAAATAGAATTTAAATTTAAATTTGAATTTGAATTTGAATTTGAATTTGAATTTGAATTTGGATTTGAATTTGAATATTTATTATTTTTAATATTTTTATAATATTTTTTTTTATCATTATTATTATTATTATTATTATTATTATTATTATTATTATTATTATTATTATTATTATTATTATTATTATTATTATTATTATGTATAGTTTTAAGAATATAATTTAAAAATTCAGTAGTTTCAGAATTTAATTTATAATTAATATAATTGTTTTTTAAATTTTCAATAATTTCAATATTATATGTAATCATCATATAAATAAAATAAATAAAATATTTTTATATAATATTAATATTTATATAATAAATAAAGATAATTTCGTAATACTAAATATATTAAAAAATTTGGAATTATATAATGAATATAATGAATTTTGAAGATATATTAATAAAAATGTTTTTTAATTATAATTGTAATACTAAAAATAAAGAAGAATTATCAAATAGTTTTAAATTACCGATTGAATATAATATAAATAAAAAAGAATTGACAAATAATATAAAAAATGATTTAGAATTATTAGAATATAAAAGAGAGAAAAATTTAAAAGAAGAGAAAAATTTAAAAGAAGAGAAAAATTTAAAAATTATTAAAAATAATGAATATAATGAGAATTTATATTATTGTTTATTAAATCCGAATAATAATTATGAGAGGAAAATAATAAATAAATGGGCTATATATTATACGAATGATATAAATTATTTAGAAGATACTCAATATTTAATAAAGAATATTAAATCGACTATAAATTTTGATTTAAAGGATGAAATAGAAATAGAAAATGTGTTAATAAATAATGAAGATAGTTTATTAATAAATTGTGAGGAAATATTTTATGATAATAATTTTGTAGATATATATGATTATATAAATTTACCATATTTGGATAAATATAATAATAATGATATAGTTATGGAGGCATTTTCGATATATAATTTATCTTCACCTTTATTTAGTTTATTGATACCAATAATATCATTAATTTTACCATTTTTTATAATAAAATTGCAAGGTTATAATATATCTATACAATTATATTTTGAACATTTGAAATACATGTTTAATAATCATATAATAGGTGAATTATTTAGTAATTTTAGTAATAGTAATATAACAACAAAAATATATTTAATTTTAAGTATAGGTTTATATATATTTCAGATTTATAATAATTTTATAAGTTGTATAAAATATTTTAAAAATATGAAATATATACATAAAATAATTTTTACATTAAAGGAATATATAGAAAATTCTATAAAAAATTTAAATAATTTATTAAAATATACAAAAAATTTAATAACTTATAGTAAATTCAATTTATCTATAGAATATAATATAGATATATTAAAAAATTATAATAATTTTTTACAAAAAATCAGTCCTTATAAATTTAATTTTCAAAAATTAACAGAATTAGGTATTTTAATGAAAACATTTTATAAATTAAATAATGATGAGAAATTAATTCAATCTATATATTTTGTATATGATTGTAATGGATATATAAAAAATTTATTAGCAATTCAAAAACATATTAAAGAAAACAATATGAATTATTGTAAATTTATTAAAAATGATGAAGATAAAACAAGTTTTAAGAATGCATATTTTGGAAATTTATTAGAAAAGAGAGATAAATTAGATAAAATTGTTAAAAATTCATATAAATTAAATAATAATTTAATATTAACTGGACCTAATGCTGCGGGTAAAACTACATTACTTAAATCTACTCTTTTCAATATTATATTATCGCAACAAATAGGTTGTGGATTTTATGAAGATGCTTCAATTAAATTATATGATTATATACATTGTTATATAAATATACCAGATACATCTAATAGAGATAGTTTATTTCAAGCTGAAGCTAGACAATGTAAAAATATATTAGAGATAATAAATAATAATAAAGATAAGACACATTTTTGTGTATTTGATGAATTATATAGTGGAACAAATCCAGAAGAAGCGATAAAAAGTGCTTATGGATATTTAAAATATTTAAATTCTAATCCAAAAATAAATTATATACTAACAACACATTATTATAAATTATGTTATAAATTAGAGAAAAAAGATATAGAAATTAATAAAAATGCCGAAAATTACCATATGTTAATTAAAAAAGATTTTAATACTAATGATTTTAAATTTTGTTATAAAATTAAAAAAGGAATTAGTAAAATAAAAGGGGGAATAAAAATATTAAAAGATATGAATTATCCAGAAGATATTTTAAATTCTATATAAATATTTATCAAATATAAATATTCGTAAAAGATTTATAAATAAAATGTAATATTATTTTAATAATATGATTTCTTTATTAAATTTTATAGACACGGGATTTATTATTACTTTAGCCTTATTATTATTAATAAGTGGTGGTGTTATGTTATATTGTTATAGAAGATTAAATTTTTTAGAAAATAGTGTTATAGAACATGGTAAAATTTTACAAAATTTTATAATGAATTATAATAATCAAATGTCATCTTTTGCAGATAAAATAAATAATTCCAATAATTATAATAATTCCAATAATTCTAATAATTTAAAAAATATGAATAATATTAATTTAGAAGAAATGACAAATAATATTAAAAGAATAGAATTAGAAAATAAAATTAATGTTTCTGATGATGAGGTTGATGCCGATGATGAAAATGATGCGTTTGATGATGATGATGATGATGATGAAGAGGATGACGATGATGATGATGACGTTGATGATTATGATAATCATGATGAAAATGTATATAAAAATATAAAAATAAAAGAAATAAATAATAAAAAAGAATTTAAAAAAATAGATAATGAAATGGATTCATTAAATATAGAAGGAGATTTTCCATTAGATATTTCATCTATGAATTTAAATAATAATGATTGGATAACTTCAACTAAAGTAATAAATTTAGAAAATGATAATTTAGTAGAAGATAAAAAAAATTATAATAAAATGAAAGTAGAAGATTTAAAAAATTTAGTATTATCAAAAAATTTAATTGAAAATGAAAATATACAAAAAATGAAAAAAAATGATTTAATAAAATTATTGCAAGAAAATAAATAAATAAATAAATAAATAAATAAATAAATAAATAAAAAAATAAATAAATAAATAAATAAATAAATAAATAAAATTTATTTAATTATTTTATAATATTAAATAATATAATTTTTTATTTTATAATATTAAATAATATAATTTTTTATTTTATAATATTAAATATAATATAAATGAGTTGGGAATATAAAGGTTCTAATAATATACATTTTAATTATCCTTCTATAATGATGGATGGTAGAAATTTTTCATCGTATGATATGGCTCCTTTATTAGATAAAACATTAAAAGAAAATGCAAATATAAGAACTAATAGTGAATATAGAAAATATCTTCAACATAATGCAGATTCAATTATAAAAAACAATCAATTATCTGCTTGCCAAGAATGTGGTGTATATATAAATATAAAATCTAATATAAATAATCAATCTCCATATATATTTAATTCTACATTATCAAAAGATCAACCTTATGGTTATGAAACGAGTGATTTAAAAAATATTTATTTATCAAGAAGTCAATTAAATGCACAAAAATATTCACAAAGATATATAATTTAATATTTAATATTTAATATTTAATATTAAATAAAATATTTTATTATATTATAAATATGTATTTTTTTGATAGTATAATGTCTCCATTAAGTAAAGAATATTGTAGTGTATATTATATATTAGGTATATTTTTATTTATATTAGGAATAGTTTATTTAATATTATCTTTAATGTATTTATTTAATTCTAAAACACAAATGTATAGTATAGTATTCTTTTCAAATGGTATAACTATATTATTTACTTATGTATTATATAGAATAATGTATAGTATTTGTATAAAAGTTTTATAAATTATATAATATATTTATAAATATGAAAATATTAAGTATTGATATAGGAATAAAAAATTTAGCATATATAATATTAGAGAATGAAAATTTAAAAAAAAATATTTCAGAAAATAAAGATAAATTATTTCAAATAGAAGATTGGAATATTATAAATTTATGTGAAAAGAAACATTTATGTAATGAATGTAATAAAGATGCAAAATTTCAAAAAAATAATATATATTATTGTAAAAATCATACAAAAAATAAAAATTTTAAATTACCTACATTTAATATTTTTAAATTAGAAAAATTAAATTTAAATGATTTAAATTTAATCATACAAGAATATTCTATTTTAATTGATAAAAATTTAAAAAAAAAGGAAATAATTGAAAAAATTAAAGAATATTCAGATATATATTTATTTGAATATATAGAAACTTTAAATGCTAATAATTTTAATTTAATAGAATTAGGAATTAATTTAAATATACAATTTAAAAATTTATTATTAAATATTGATTTATTTTCTATAGATAAAATTATATTAGAAAATCAAATAAGTCCAATAGCTTCAAGAATGAAAACATTACAAGGTATGATAGCACAATTTTTTATAGATAATAATTATTATAATATTGAATTTATTTCTTCTATAAATAAATTAAAATTATTTAAAGAAAATAAAAAAACATCATATAAAGAAAGAAAAAATTTAAGTATTCAATATACAAATACATTTTTACAAAATAATAAATTAATAAATGAATATAGATTTTTTATTAATAATCAAAAAAAAGATGATTTAGCAGATTGTTTATTACAAGGTATATATTATTTAAATAATATTAATTAAAAATTATATATTAAAAAGAAAGTATAATTTTAATAATTAAAAAATTAAAATTATATATATAATACTATGACATATTATAAAATTTCTAAAAAAAAATCTTTAATATATAATCATTTAAATTTTGATTTTGTTTTTGATTTTGATGTAGAGAAAATTATTTTAAATTTTGATACGAATTATAATATAAATATTATTAATTATTTTGCTATATATGATTTTATATTATTATATAATGTTTTAAAAAATATTTATAATGAATTTTATTATAAAAATACAAAAAATTATAAATTTATTAAATTATTTGGATTTAAAATTAATAATTATAATAAAGAACATGTCAATTTGAATTCTCATAATCATAATGATATAGATATAGATATAGATATAGATATAGATGTAAAAGATATGATTTTATTTTATAATCAAATTTTATATTATTTAAAACATTATTATCAAATAATATTTACTGACAATAACTTAAAAGATTTACAAAATAATACATTTAATATTTTAAATTTTAAAAATATAAAAAATAAAATCAAAAATAAAAAATTTGTATTAAATAAATATAAAAATTTAAAAAATACAATTTATCGAAATTTAAATAATAATTTTAAATCATTTAAAAGTACTGGTGGTGGTCCTTTAGTATCAAGTATGGTAAAATTTTTTTCCCGACCTAAGCCCTTCATAAGTTTATTAAATGTAGAATATAATAAACATCATTATAAAAGTAAAGATAATCCCATTAAAAACATAATGGAAAATATTTTAAAAATTATAAATAATACAAAAAATGAATTGATAAATACTATAGAGTATAATGAACTAAAAGAAAATATTTTAAATAAAGGAAAAAATATATTTTTTTATATAAAATATTTATATAAATATGAAGAAATAAATGAAATAAATGAAATATTATCCTCCATGTTTAAACCAATTAATAAAACAACATCTGAAAATAATAATCCTATAAATAGTAGAAAAGCTCGTAGTAAACAAACTCCTATTGTAGAAGTCATACCACAATCTGCTATAGAAGAAAATACATTAGTAATAGAAGATGCTTCAACAAGTGCAACAACAAGTACAAGTAATCAAGATAATAATAATACAATAATAAAGAAAGTTCAAAAATTATATATATTAAGGAAAGAGTTATTTAGTATTGAATATAATTTAAAAAAAAAATTAATAGAAGAAGAAAAAGAAGAAAAAGAAGAAAATAATATAATTTTCGATAGATTCTTTTCAAAATTAATAGATAAAATAATATCTATAAAAATGGAAAAAAGAATTTTTAATTTGGAATATATATATGAAAATTTTGATAATGATATTAAAAATATAATTACATATATACCCACTAGAATTCCAAATTTAATAACAAAAGATATAGAGCTCATCGATCTACTAGAAAATAAAGTTAAAAATATGTTTAATGATTTTAATCATCAAATTATAAATCAAAATTTTAAATCAATAATACTGATTTTACAAGCTATTAATAATGTGTTATATTATATAACATATATAAGGAAAGTGATAACTCGAGCTTCAAAAAAAATATATAATTTATTTTTAACGTTAGATATAGAAAATAAAACAAAACAAATCCTATTTTACTTAAATCTTATAAATATAGAACTTGAAGGTACAATATATAACATAACTATAAGTCAAAAACAAAATATAAAAAAATATATTTCATATTTAATAAATGAAACACAATATTATATATCATTTAAAAATATGTATAATAATATTATAAAGTACTATAATTTAGAAGTGAAGAAAAATAATTTTATCGTAGATTCATTTGACTTAATACTTTTAAAAATCGAAAATGAAAAAGAGTTATTTAAAGATATATTAGATCTAGAAGATCCAGATTTTAAGTTAATTACAAATATTAATTATGATTATATAAATGATAAATTAAATGAAATAAATAATTATAATTCAAAAAATATAAAATATTATATAGATTTTATTAAATATGCATTATATAATAATGAACTACTAATTAAACTAAAAAAAAAATGTAGTGAGAATGATTCATTTAATCAAACTCTATCATATATTAAAAAACTTCAAAATGATTTGAATAATGAATCAATTAAATTAACTAATATAAGTACAAAAGATAGAAATAGAGTCAATCCTATATATAATATAACCGATGATGTAATACAGTCATCACAACCACCATTTACATCATCTTCTATAATAGATATATTTAAAAAATTTAATTATAATTTTTCAAATAATGAAGATTTAAATAATATAATAGAAAATATAAATAAAAATTATATAGAATTATATGAATGTAAGATATTAAATGCAGATAAATATTTAACTAATAATATAAAATTGCAATACTGGGCTCTATATCAATATTACGAATCAAAAGAGTTATCTAAAATAACAGATACAAATGCAAAAGCGTCAAAAAAGCAAGAAATAAATAATTTTTTTTTCAGTAAAATAATACAAACATGTAATGATATTTTGAAAGATTATATTAATATTATACTTAATATACAAACTGATAAGGAAGTAATTCATCGTATATTACCCCAAACTTTTGAGGAAGATTTAAAAAACATTCTATTAAAAATAAATCAAAATAAAAATCAAAATATAATGAATTTACGAATTATGGAATATATGGCTAATTTATATATGATATTACAATATATAAATAAATCATTTGATTTATGGAGTAAAAATTATTATAATATAAGCTATCAATTTTTAAATTTTGCCATTACTAAAATGAATTATACTAAAAACTTATCAAATCAATCACAAACACCATTAGACTCACAAAGTCTTAAATATAGCATTATAAACTTAGACTTTAACACATTATACACACACTCTACCATTCATATACTGGACCAACCCTCATACCAATACCTTACCGAAAGCATAATCCTAGAAAGCATAATCCTAGAACTAGCTGAAGCACAAAATAAGGCCAATATGCTCATAAACTTTCAAACATATCCATCTTTACAAACAGATCCATCTTTACAAACAAATCCATCTTTACAAACAGATCCATCTCCTGTAAACCAAGATAACCCCCTAACGGAAAACCTACAGGCCCTACTCAGAGATATAACAACAAACCAAAAGGAAGCCAAATTCCTAGCCCAACTCCACCCCCTAGTCCAATTAATATGCCAAGACTCTGCCCTAATACCTGCCAAAATACCTGTCCTAGAACTAGCTATAAACAAAGCCATAATCCTAAAGAAAGCCCTAGAAATCCTATCCATAAATGCAATAGCGGTTACGGATCCACCTTTATCTCAACCAGATGACACTAATTCCTCTCAACAAGATAACCCTAATCCTGTAGACTCACTTCTAGACATATCAAAAAAACTACTCTATAACCTAAACCAAGCCCTAGACCTAACCAATAAACTAATACAAGCCCTAACCAAAGACCTAGAAGTAGCCAATAATCAAACCTTAACTTCCCATACCTATAATCTAATATTAACGATAAACCCAAAAATCCTAGCCGAAACCCTAGTCACCCAACTTAATTCCGATAATACAAAAAAAATGGTCACAACCCTAAATATTCCCATAAAAGACGAAGTCGATAAACTACATAATGTCTATACCGAGGTTCTACAAAAAGCCAATGCACTAATCACAGAAGACAATGAAACCGAAGTCAAAAATATAATTCTAACACTAGTCCTACTCCTATTCGACGCCCTAACCAAAGCCAAAACCCTAAATAAAACCCTAAATAAACCCCTAGATCAAGACATAATCTTTTACGAATTTTCTCTAAAAAATGACAACGCCAAAACCGAAGCCGAAGTCGCAACTCTAACCGAAGCCCTAGTCCAATTTGTAGCCCTAGCCTCCTCCTTAGCCCCAAGTTCAACCGCTGTCCTAGTCAAAGCCAAACAAAAAGCCAACGGCCTAAAAGAAAAAGTTGAAAATAAACCTGAAATCTCTCAAATCGCAAACCAAGCTGAAATTTTAGTTACAACCCTAAATAAAGTCATAGAGCAGACACAACAGAAAGACAAAGCCCTAGTCAAAGTCCTAGCCACATCAGCATCTCCCTCAGGCACAGACACAGGCTTAGCCCCATCAGCATCTCTCTCAGCCTCAGCCACACCTGCATCTCTCTCAGGCACAGACACAGGCTTAGCCCCATCAGCATCTCCCTCAGGCACAGACACAGGCTTAGCCCCATCAGCATCTCCCTCAGGCACAGACACAGGCTTAGCCCCATCAGCATCTCCCCCAGTCCCGACGAATACACTAAAGCTCCTACGCTTTGTTATCATCCGTGCCCCAACCTTAGCCTCATTAGCATCACTCTCAGCCCTAGTATCTAAACAGCAACCAATAGACAAAGCCTTAGAGATAACCCAAAATATAGACGAATTGGTAGACACAGCCAAAACCGTAGCCATGAATGTCCGGCAAGACTTAAATGCCGGACCCTACAATGACGACATTAATGACCTAATCAAAAGCCTAAGTGCAGTCAAAGAACAAACCTTATTAGTAAGCACAAACCTATACGGACTAAAATTCCCACCAAAATTCCCACCCTTAAACTCAGACATAGGCACAGCCACAACCACAGCCACAGCCACAGGCACAGCCACAGGCACAGCCACAGGCACAGCCACAGCCACAGGCACAGCCACAACCACAGACACAGACACAGGCACAGGCATAGGCATAGGCACAGGCACAGGCACAGCCACAGGCACAGCCACAGCCACAGCCACAGGCGCAGCCACAGCCACAGGCGCAGCCACAGCCACAGGCACAGACACCGACCAGCTTAGGCTTATAATTATACCCTCAAACTTTGACCCAGAAAAAACCCAAATCAATGAACTAACCCTAATCAACGACCTAGATAAACCCATTCAACAAATTGTTATCCTATTAGAACTATTAGAACTATTAAAAAACCAACAAACCGAATACCAACATAATTTATTAAACAACACAGCCGAAACTATAATGTTATACCTATTAACAGCCAAAACAGAAACCATGGATCAAACTAATTTCCTATTCAATCTCAATACCGAATTGAATATACTAGAGCAATCCGACAAATCCCTAGAGCAATCCAAAATCCTAATGGTTAATATTGACTCATTCATAACCCATATCATAAATATAACCACAAGAAAAAAAAACCTCCTAGAATTAGCCCATAATGTTGGCCTATTGCTACTAGAAAAAATTAAAGAAGTTTCCCAAGGCGCTAGCAGTTCTACATTACCCGATGTCGAAAACAAAGCCAATACCCTAATTGCCTCCCTAAATGAAGTCAAAGAAAAAAACCTAAAATATAGCGATGAATTAATCAAAACCCTATTAGAAACAAAAACCAAAAACGAAAAAATGCACGGACAACTAAATACCCCCACTTCCAACTTTCTTAATGTCTCTTCCCAATATCTTGATCAATATCTTGAACCTCTTGATGACTCTTCCCAATCTCTTGATGGCTCTTCTCATGGTTCTTTAATAAATATAACCAAGCGCAAATCCATATTAAGAATATTAAAAGATATGCCTAACAGCCTAAAAGATATACCTAGCCGCCTAAAATATATGCGTGACTACTTGAAGGATATCAAATTAAGAAAATTAAGATTCAGAAAATTAATGGATGATAAACAAATGGATAAACCAGATGAAAAAACGCATAAACAAAATTTTCAGTCAACAAATGAATTAATATTATATGGTTTGCCTAATTTTGTTCTAGTAGATGATTACAATCAATCTTTAAGAAGTAGTCGTTTATTTAAATTAAAAGAATTATTTAAGAGTAAACAAAGTGAAGAAAGTGAAGCGAACAGAAAAAATAAAGAACAAGGTCAAGAACAAGGTCAAGAACAAACACAAATCAAAGACCGAGAAACGTCATCAAGAATGAATATACATAGAGTTAATTTATATATTGAAAGAAAAAAAATAGAGAAAAATTTAACATATTTATTATATATATTATATAATACAATTATAAATGATAAATCAAATGATAAATTTAAATATCAATTTTATATAAAAGAAATAAAAGAAAAAAAAGAAGAAGAAAAAGAAAAAAAAGAAAAAGGAGAAGAAGAAGAAGAAGAAGAAAAAGAAATAAATATAAATAAAGAGGATGATAATGTAGTGAGTATAATTTTAAACAAAATGGTAAAAGATATAAAAAATATTAAATATAATAATTATATAGAAAGTGATAGTAATTATATTAATTATAAGAGTGAATATAAAAGTATATTAAAAGAATTAATTGATATGTATAATACTTTTGAATTAGAAGAGATAAAAAAAGATAAAGAAGATAAAGAAGATAAAGAAGAAAAAGAAGATAAAAAAATATATAAAATGGGAGAGCATAAATTTGAGTATGATGTAATAAATCAAAAATTAAAATTAATATTATAAAAATATAAATATATATAAATGAATTTAAAGAATAATTCAAAATTATTAATAAATTATTATAATAAAGAATCAAATAAGATAATAATAAATAGAATAAATAGAATAAATAGAATAAATAGAATAAATAGAGAAAAAGAATATATAAATTATAAAAATTTACAAATAAATATATATAATTTATTGAATGAATTAAAAAAGAGAGAAATAAATTATAAAAAATATATTTATATGAAGGAGGAAGATGAATATAAAAATACATTAAATAAAATAAATAATATGCATTTTACGTATAATATGTATATATCAACAGAAATAATAGATTATATAAATAATAATGGTATAGAATTAGAAGTGATAGATAATTTATCAATACGAATAAATATATTTAAATATAAAAAATCAAAGAAAGAGGAGGAAGATAGAAGAGTAAGAATAATAATAATGAGTATTAATTTAATAGAAAAGTTAACTAATAGTGGTTGTTCTAGGAAAGGTATAATAATAAATATATTTTTAACACCTTTTAAGAGGGAAATAGAGTATAATAAAAGAGAAATATTAAATTCAAATAATTCGAATGGAGGTTTTTCTTATGGTTGTAAAGATAAGGGAGAAATAGTAATATATAGAGAGGAGGAATATTTAAAAGTTTTATGTCATGAATTATGTCATAATTATGGATTGGATAGTAGTTTATGGGTGTATATAGAAAAAGTAAATAATAAATCGCGTATAGAATTAGAAATGTATAAAAATTTTATAAAAAATTTTAATTTAAATAATAATAATATATATTTTCCGGAGTGTATAGTGGAATTTTGGGGAGAATTTATACATAATGTGTTATATTCACATGATACAACGAATACATTTGAAAAGTATATAAAGTTATTTGAATATATAGAGGATTTAGAAATAATGCATTCATTTATGCAAACGGCGAAAATATTATATTATAATAATATAGAATATAATGAATTAATAAGAAATAATATATTAAGAAATGATATAAAGAGAGATAAAACAAGAAATAATAAATTAAGAAATGATATAAAAAAAGATAAAACAAGAAATAATAAATTAATAAATGATATAAAGAGAGATAAAACAAGAAATAATATATTAAGAAATAATAAATATAAAGAGAGAACACATATATTTAGTTATTATATATTAAAAATGTATTTAAAAAGTGATTATAAAAATGTAATAAATAATAATTTAATATTAAATAATAATAATATTAGATTTCCGGATAAAATAGAAAGTATAGAATATATATTTAAATATATAATAGATAGGATAAATGATAAAGAAATATATAAATGTATAAATTATTATTATAATTTAATATTGAATAATTCTATGAAACGAAAGAATTATGTATATAATAATTTAAGGATGTCTATATTGGAATATGAATAATTATTTTGACTTGTAAGGTGATGCAAAAATAAAATAATACAAAAATAAATAAATAATTATAATATATAAAGATATAATATTTATATATAGTAAATATTATATATGTTAGAAAAAAAAATAAAAAGAAGAAAAAATGAAACGGATTTAGAATTAAAAGAATTAAATGAAATAAATAAGATGAATATAGAGGAAAGTTATGAGGAAACATTATTAGATAAATTATTAAAAAGTGATATACCGAATATTAAACCGAGGGTAAAGGTAGTAGAGCAAAAGGATTTTATAGTGCCTGATATATATAAATATGATAATATATTAAATTTAAATTATAATTTGAAACAATTAAAGTATATATCGAAATATTATAAATTAAAAAGTACAGGAAATAAGGAGATATTAAAGAAGAGAATATATAATTATTTTTTTTATTCATTATTAATAATAATAATTCAAAAAAATATAAGAAGATTTTTAACAAAGATATATATAAATTTGCATGGTCCTGCTTTTTATAAAAGGGAAATGTGTATAAATGATGTAGATTTTTGTAGTTTAGATAGTATAAAAGCTATTCCATATAATCAATTTTTTAGTTATAAAGATATAAATAATTTTATATATGGTTTTGATATTCAATCATTATATAATTTATATTTTAAAAATAAAAATATAGATAATAATAATATAGAGAATCCATTTAATAAGATATTAATACCGAATGAAGTATATTTAAATATATTAAAATATATAAAATTTAGTAATTTATTGAAGATATCTATAAATATAAATTTTAATGATAGTGTGGATGAGATGAAGAAATTAGATATGAAAATAATTAATTTATTTATAATAATGGATAGTTTAGGTAATTATACGAATATTTCTTGGTTTTCTAATTTAAATAAACAGGAATTAATACGTTTTATAAGAGAGTTATATGATATATGGGTATATAGGGCGAATATAGCAGAAGATATAAAAAGAAATATATGTTTTCCAAGTGGGGATCCTTTTAGAGTAATGAATATTAGATTAAATAATTTAAGTAATTATAATACTAATATAATAAAGAAGAATATAGTGAGTGTTTTAGAGGAATTAATAACAAAAGGTGTAAATGAAGATAGTAAAAAATTAGGTGTATTTTATATATTATCATCTTTAACATTAGTGAGTTCAGAGGCTGCTGAAAATATGCCATGGTTGTATGAATCTGTAATTTATTAAATTTATTTTTAATTTATTTTAAATTTATTTTAAATTTATTTTAAATTTATTTTAAATTTATTTTAAATTTATTTTAAATTTATTTTTAAATTTATTTTTAAATTTATTTTTAAATTTATTTTTAAATTTATTTTTAAATTTATTTTTAAATTTATTTTAAATTTATTTTAAATTTATTTTTAAATTTATTTTAAATTTATTTTTAAATTTATTTTTAAATTTATTTAAAAAATAATAAAATAAAAATATAAATTTATTATTTAGAAATAAATTTATATTTTGTATGTATAATCGTATTTATATTATTAAATATATATTCGTAAAAATCTACTTAAAAAAATAATTGAATATAGTATTATAAAATATGCCGTCTTCAAAAAACAACCCCAAAATTGTTAATGATGAAAAAAAAAATACAGAACAAGAACAACAAATTAAAAAAACCAAATCATTAAAATCAAAAACGGAAGCTGCTCCAGAAACGGATTTATTATTAGTAGTTGATAATGTAGAAAAAGTAGAAAAAGTAAAAAAAGCAAATAAAGTAGAAAAAGAAGAAAAGGTAGAAAAGGTAGAAAAAGTAAAAAAAGAGAAAAAAACAAAAGATAAATTGGTGGAAACTCAAATTGTGGAAGTAGTATCGGAAGATATTCAAAATTCTATAGTAAATCCAGATACAAATGAAAGTTCAATTATGGATAATTTTTCGGAATTTATTACTCATTTTCAATCTATGCTTTCGCAATTTAATGCATTAAAAATGAAATTAAAGAATTTAGAAAGAATTACAATTAAACAATTAAAGGTGGTTCAAAAAATTAATAATAAAAAAAAAAGAAAGGGAACAAGAGCTCCAAGTGGATTTGTGAAACCTTCTTTAATTAGTGATGAATTAGCTGAATTTTTAGGAAAACCGACAGGTTCAGAAATGGCTCGAACAGATGTAACAAGAGAAATTAATAAATATATTCGTGCTAATAATTTGCAAGATAAAGAGAATGGAAGAAAAATTAATCCCGATAAACCATTAACAGAATTATTAAAAATTACAGATGATACAGTTTTAACTTATTTTAATTTACAAAGATATATGGGACCTCATTTTCCAAAAATTGCAAAAACAGAAACATTAGTAGTTTAAATATTTAAAAATTAATATTTAATAATTTATAATTTTATAAAATTTTATAAAATTATAAATAAAAATAGATTAAAAATAGATAAAAATAGATTAGATTAAAAATATAATAAAGTACAATAAAAATATTATTAATTATGTATTAAAAAAAAAAATTTTTATATTTTTAATATTATTTTTTAATAATAAAAAAAATTGATTTAAAAAAATGAGTATATATATATTATAATAAAAATATAAAATATGCCGTCTATCATTTCAGGTATTGAATTTAATCCATCTAAACAAATTGTATATACAAAAGTTAAGGTTAGTACAAATGGACCTAAACAAATTGGAATTTTGAATTCGGAAGATAAGAAATCATTATATATTTCAACACCATTAATGATGTGTTGGGGCGTGTGTGAATTTGTGAATGATAAATCAAATGAAAAATCATATAATTTATCTTTACAATTTCCAAATGATGAGTATAATAATCCAGAATGTATAGCATTTTTGAAGAATATGAAAGAATTGGAAGATAAAATTAAGAATGATGCAATTTTAAATTCAAAAGAATGGTTGAATAAATTAAAATTAGATATGAATTCAATTGATTTATTATTTACTCCTATGTTAAAATATCCTATGAATAAAGAAACAGCGGAACCGGATTATACAAGAGCGCCAACTTTGCGTTTAAAAATTCCATTTTGGCAAGGAGAATTTAAAACGGAAATTTATAATGAAAAAAAGAAATTAATTTTTCCAACAAAAGATGATAGTATGTCAATTTTAGATACTATTACAAAAGGTTCAAATATTGCAAGTATTATCCAGTGTGGTGGTATTTGGGTAGCGAATGGCAAATTTGGTGTAACTTGGAAATTATTTCAAGCAATTGTAAAATTGCCGATTTCTTTAAGTGGAAAGTGTCATTTAAATATTGGAGAGGATACAGAAATGGATGATGATAATAGTGAAGAAGAAGAAGAAAAAGAAGAAAAAGTAAAGAAGAATACTAATATTGTAGAAGATAGTGATATTGAAGAAGAGAAAGAAGAGAAAGAAGTAAAAGTAGAAAAAGAAGTAGAAAAAGAAGTAGAAAAAGAAGTAGAAGAAGTAGAAGAAAAAGAAGAAATAGAAGAAAAAGAAGAAATAGTAAAACCTGTAAAAGTAGAAGATACTCCAAAGAAGAAAAGAGTTGTAAAAAAATAAATAAATAAATAAATAAATAAATAAATAAATAAATAAATAAATAAATAAATAAATAAATAAAAAATAAATATTTTTTTTTATATAATAAAATTTATTATATAAAAAAATTAAATAATAAATATGTGAATAATAATATGACTTTTTTTAGAATTATTAAAAATATCATTAATATTAATTTTAGGAATACCAATATTTTTAAAAGTATAAGTTTGATATTTAATAAATCTTAATTCATTTAATGGTATTTGTAATATTTTGTTTTCTACTATAATATCAATATAAGGAGAATCAAAATTATTAAATAGATTAAATAAATCTTTATATAATAAAATATGTTTAATGTGTAAATTATTATCATAATCGATAGAATAATTATTATTTAAAATAGGTTTTATTTTAATAATAAAATTATCATAATTTAATTCGTTATGCCATAGTGGTATATATATAAAATTAGTATTATCTAAATTAGGATTATTATCTAAATTAGGATTATTATCTAAATTAGGATTATTATCTAAATTAGGATTATTATCTAAATTAGGATTAGGATTAGTATTATCTAAATTAGGATTAGTATTATCTAAATTAGGATTAGTATTATCTAAATTAGGATTATTATCTAAATTAGGATTAGTATTATCTAAATTAGGATTAGTATTAGTATTATCTAAATTAGGATTAGTATTATCTAAATTAGGATTATTATCTAAATTAAGATTATTATCTAAATTAGGATTAGTATTATCTAAATTAGGATTAGTATTATCTAAATTAGGATTATTATCTAAATTAGGATTAGTATCTAAATTAGGATTAGTATCTAAATTAGGATTATTATCTAAATTAGGATTATTATCTAAATTAGGATTATTATCTAAATTAGGATTAGTATTATCTAAATTAGGATTAGTATTATCTAAATTAGGATTATTATCTAAATTAGGATTAGTATTATCTAAATTAGGATTAGTATTAATATCTAAATTAAATTTGTAAATATCACTATTAAATAAATTATTTAATGAAGGATTTAATATAAATATATTATAACTTTTTAATTTATTTATAATTATTGTTTTTATTAATTCTAATGGTTTCTCAAATAATGTATCATTATTATTTATATTATTTATTAATATATATATCTCTTCTAATACTTCTATATTTAATTTATTTAATAATTTTTCTATTATTTTATAACTATAATCTAAACATTCATTTTTAAATTTATCAATATTATTTTTGTTATTAATATTTTTATTTAATAATAAATTTAAAAAACTTATAATTAATTTATTATAACTTTCATTATCAAAATTTAAATTATAATTAATTTCATTTTCATTTTCATTTTTATATTCATATTCATATTCATTTTCATTTTCATTTTTTTTATTTATTATATTATATAAATAAGAATAAGCATTTTGTATATTTTGAAAATCAGCATTAGCATTTTTAGAATTATTTTTATCGGGGTGTAAATTTAAAGCTTTTATGTGATATGCTTTTTTTAATTCATTTAATGTTAAATTATTAAAATTATTATTATAAATAAATAAATCTAAATAATATAAACTTTTTTCTATTTTTTCTTTTTTCTCTTTTTTTTCTATTTTATTCCTTTTCATGTAATTCTTTTATTAAATAATATATATAACTCTCTAAATGATAAATAGGTCTATAATTATTATTATAATATTTAAAAAATTCGCAAGTTTTATTAAAAATATTATTAATAAAATTTAAAGAATCAATATTATTATATTTTTTTTTAATTATTTTATAAATAATATAATAAATACATTCATATATATTTAAATTTAATATTAATATATCATATAATTTATTTCTAATATTTACATAATCTATTTTTTTATTTATTATTATATCAATTATTATATCACAAGTTTTTTTTTTAAAATTATTATTATATAAATTATCTTTATTTAATTTATAATTTTTTAATATATTGATATTATCAATAGAATTTAAAAATTTTTTTAAATTTTCAATATTATTATTTTGCATATTAATTAAAAATTTTTTATTATTTTTATTAGATAATTTTAAATAATTATTAATAGATAATTTTGAATAATAAAGAATTTTACTATTTTGTAAAATATTATATGGAATAAAACTTATATTTTCTGTTAAAATTATAAATTTTACAATTATAGAATTATTTATAATTTTTTGCATATAACTATAAAATATATCTAATAATTCTTTATCAATTGCATGAAAATTTTTACATAATATTATTCCATTTTTATTAGGATTTATATAAATACTATCTAATATATTATTATATACATCATTAAATACTATTTTAGCATTACAAGTTAAATTTTCCATATTTATTTCATAATGTATATCACTTATTTTAATAATATGTTCGTTTTTAATAGAATTAATTACTAATTTTTTTTCATATCTTAAATTACTTTTACTATATTTTTTAATTATTTTTAATGCTTCTGTATATTTTCCGCAGGCGGAAGGTCCATATAATATAATATTAGGTATATTATTCAAACAAATATCTAATTTATTAATATAATTATTATATTTATTATTAATATTTAATTTTTTAGTATCATCTATATATGAAATAAAAGATTTACGCATCATATTATTTTATTGTAAATATTAAAGTATTTATTTTTAAATGTATTAAAAATAAAACATATATATATTTAGTTTATAAATTATTTATGTTAGCAGAAAAATTAGAAGAGATAGATTATAATTATATAATATTATATGAACCAATAAAAAATAGTATAATACAATATAGTAATTTTTATAAAATTATTTATTCAAATGATTTAATTACTTATAATGGTTTATATATAATTTTTTCATTAGAAAATTCATATTTAAATAAAGATAAATGTTATTTTAATATTCATAATAATAATAATAATAATATAATTAATATGATTATAGATCTAGAAAATTATATTTTAAATTTATTTGATAATTCTAAAAATAAAATATATAAATTAAAAGAAATAATAAATTCTGGTTTTATAAAATATAATTTTAATGATAATATAGAGGAATATTTTACATTTCAAAATTATGATTTATTAAATCAAGATACTATTTATAATTTTATATTAAAAATATCAGGAATATGGGAAACGAAATTAAATATAGGTATTACATTTAAAATAATTTTAATTAATAAATCTATTTCTTTATAAATTAATTCATATTTTTATAAATTAATTTATATTCTCCAAATAATTTGAAATTATTTTATCCATCAGTAGAAAAGAATGCTAAAATAATATGCATAATAATAACAAATATAAAATTAATAGTGGATAAGATGAATGTAGCCATTTTTGCAATTTCTATTTTAAAATTTATATTTTTATATTCGTTATTTTCATAATCGACCGGAGTTTTTCTAGATGAAATAGATATTAATAAAAAAACATATTTAATAATAATTCCAATAGATACAATTAAAAATAATGAAGAATAAAAAGAATAAGTAGAAAATATATAACTAGCATTATTAGAATTTATTTTTGTAAAATAAATAAAATTTAAATATATAATATATATAATAATTGCAAATACTAAAAATATAGGGAAACTGGAAGATAATATACTTTTAGATAAATTATTATATAAATTATCTTCTTCTAATATATGTATTTTTTTTTTTTTTTTAATATTTAATTTTTTATTTTCCAAATAAATACTCATAAATATCATAAAAAATAAAGATAAAGCGGTTAATCCATAACCCCAAATAGTTGTAGAAGCGGGTCCAGAACTTCCATCATCCGAATAATTTTCAGTAAAAAATAATTTAATAATAATACCAGATATAGCTAAAACAACTAAATTTAAATAATCTAAATTATCATTTAAACTAAATCCCAATCCATAAATACCTTTTTTTAAAGCTATATCATCAATTTTTATTTGAGATGACATATTATATATATAATATTTTTTTTATAATTTATTTATTAAATCCATATTAATATTTTTAAATATTTTTTTATAAATATATTAAATTCATATTTTTATTTTTAAATTCTTTTTTTTATAAATATTTTTAAATTCTTTTTTTATAAATATTTTTAAATTCTTTTTTTATTTTTTAATTCATATTTTTATTTTTAAATTCTTTTTTTATTTTTAAATTCTTTTTTTATAAATATTTTTAAATTCTTTTTTTATAAATATTTTTAAATTCTTTTTTTATCTTTAAATTCTTTTTTTATAATTATTTTATAATTTTAATATATTATGAATCATAATTTAATAGATAGAGTTCAAAATTATACTTTAGATCGCAAAATTTTATCTATTGATACAGATGATAGAGACATTAGCAAATATCCTAATCCTTCCGAATTTGAAATATCCTGTCCTCAAATTTATACTAATGTTGAATCTATTCGCATATTAAATATTAATTTTACTAATAAAATATATAATATTAGTGAATATTTACAAAATAATAAATTTTATATTTCTATTAATAATACTTCTCATTTAATTACTATACAAGATGGTATTTATACTCCTACTCTTATACAAAATACTCTTCAAAATTTATTAATACAATATTCATCCACTTTTATAGTTCAATTTAATGATGTTAATAATAAAATATATTTCTCTGATACATCGAAACCTTTCACTATTAATTTCTTAATTGATATATCTTATAATAACTTTTATAATTTTAATTGTAATAATTATAATAAAATTATTAATAATAACATATACCAACAACAAAATAAATGGGGTTTAGGTTTCTTATTGGGATTTGATAAACTTTTATATACTTCCTCTCCTATTAATAATTATAATGCTTTCTCTTATAATAATCCTTTATTATCTTGGACCAATTATACCACTAATACTATTATCTCTCCCCATACTGTTAATTTAGAAATTAATCAAAATATTTATATTGAAATTGATAAATTAAATCAAAGTGATGAAATTAAACCATATACTATTGATAAATATACTAATACTAATAATGGTATCGTTAATTCATTTATTGCTAAAATTCCTATTTTTAGAAATTATAATCAACAAATATTTATTACTAAGGATTTCTTTTTAGAAAGTGTTAGTTATTATCAACCTCCATTAGAAAAAATAAGTAAATTGAAATTTAAATTTAGATTTCATAATGGTTTATTAGTTGATTTACAAAATAATAATATTTCTTTTACATTAGAAATTAATCAAATACGTAATGAAATCAAAGATTATAAAGTTCGCACTCCATTTACTATTCATAATTAATTGTTTTATATAACATTCTTTCTTTTTATATAACATTCTTTACATAAGGGTATATATTCATTTGAACCTATTAATATTGTATTATTATTTTCAACTAATCTATAACTATATTCTGAACCATTATTACAATTATTATTATTACAAGTTCCCATTAATTTATATATTTTTGTTGCATAATTTTTTAATTTTAATATATCTCCAAATTCTTTCATTTCAAAATCATAATCTAATCCACAAACTATTACATTTATTTTAAAATAATCTTTTATAAACAATATATCATTTAATAAATTTGGAAAGAATTGACCTTCATTTATAAATATATTTTTTACATCATTTAATAATTTTAAATTCTTTATTATAAATATACCTATATTATTTATAGAATAACAATTTATTTTTTTTTTATCGTGTGTTATTATTTCATTCGTTCCATATCTATTATCTAATATATAATTAAAACATAAACATTTTTCTTTCTTAGATTTATCATTATATATTTCTATTAATTTTGTAGTTTTTCCTGAAAACATAGGTCCATATATTAAAGTTAATTCTCCCATTTATATTAAATTATATTTATTAAATATATTATCAATTTTATATTTTTTTTTCATTTTTTCTCTTTTTTATTAATAAAAAAAATATAAAATTCTATTTCAATATTTAAATTTAATTTATAAAAATTGGAATTATTATATGAGAGAAATATTGAAAATATAATATTTTTTATTTTTCTCTCTCATATTAAATTAAAAAAGTTATAAATTATATTTTGAAATGGAAATATAATTTATAAAAAATGGGAATTAAATAAGAGAGAAATATTGAAAATATAATTTTTTTTATTTTTCTCTCTCATATTAAATTAAAAAAGTTATAAATTATATTTTGAAATGGAAATATAATTTATAAAAAATGGGAATTAAATAAGAGAGAAATATTGAAAATATAATTTTTTTTATTTTTCTCTCTCATATTAAATTAAAAAAGTTATAAATTATATTTT
>Ga0214923_10002200_pt1 | contig 26318 bp, 21 predicted proteins | sample LL1510_MetaG_FD_177993 | JGI IMG/M metagenome (GOLD analysis project Ga0214923, IMG submission 177993) | Freshwater microbial communities from Lake Lanier, Atlanta, Georgia, United States - LL-1510 | ecosystem: Environmental > Aquatic > Freshwater > Lake | place: USA: Georgia | collected...
TAATCTCTTCAACTACTCCAGCTCCAGCAGTTTGCCTACCAAGAATCTTATCAGTGGCAGAGATGTTTTGAATTTTTGCGTATGTGACCGCACTATTGGCAATAGTAGCTGCAAATGTTCCGGTGCCACTTCCGGTGACATCATTAGTTAACGTGATGGTCTGATCCCCAGTGTTAGTCCCTGAAGATGTGCCAGAGAACGTACCGCTTTGGGTTGCAAGAGTTCCCAGGCCAAGAGTGGTTCGTTGCGCCGAAGCATCCGCATCATCCAACAATGCTCTTCCGGCAGAGGTACAGGTTATTTCTTCAACTGGACCAAGGCTAGAAATGCGCCCTAATATTCTATCACCAGTCGATACGTTCTGTATTTTAGAATAAGTAACCACCCCAGAATCAATGGTCCAAGCAGTACCAAAACTGGAGACGGTAATGTCCCCCTTGTCACCATCTGTTAAAGGAATGACTGTTGAAGCAATAGTAACTGAATCGTTTGTGGCGTTTGTCGTAATGGATATATTTAATCCACCTATTAGCGTTAGTGTATCAGAGGTTGAGTCAGCTACTACGTTCGATTGTCCAGAGACCGCTATTGTTGAGAAAATATTTTGGTCCCCAGTGTTAGTCCCTGAAGATGTACCCGAAAAGGTGCCACTTTGAGTTGCTAGGGTTCCCAGGCCAAGAGTGGTTCGTTGCGCCGAAGCATCCACATCATCCAACAATGCTCTTCCAGCAGAAGTGCAAGAGATCTCTTCGATGTCTCCAGCTCCAGCCGATTGACGCCCCAAGAGCCTGTCAGTTGCGCTTACGTTTTGAATCTTGGCGTAGGTAACGGCATCGTTAGCAATAGTAGCTGCAAATGTTCCAGTGCCACTTCCGGTGACATCATTAGTTAGAGTGATGGTTTGGTCTCCAGTATTAGTCCCTGAAGACGTACCCGAAAAGGTTCCACTTTGAGTTGCTAGTGTTCCGAGGCCAAGCGTTGTTCTTTGTGCCGTTGCATCTGCATCGTCAAGCAAAGCTCTTCCAGCAGAGGTGCAAGTGATCTCTTCGATGTCTCCAGCGCCAGCTGATTGGCGGCCTAAAAGCCTATCAGTTGCACTTACGTTTTGAATCTTGGCGTATGTAACGGCGTCGTTATCAATCGTCCAAGTAGCTCCTGAACTGGAAACAGTAATGTCTCCTTTGTCACCATCTGTAAGTCCTACAACTGAAGAAGATATAGTTATAGAATCGGTTGTGGCGTTGGTAGTAATTGCTACGCCAGTTCCAGCAACTAGTGTAAGAGTATCGCTAGTAGTATCGGCAATGACATCAGATTGTCCAGAAACCGCTATTGTTGAGAAAATATTTTGGTCCCCAGTGTTAGTCCCTGAAGATGTACCCGAAAAGGTGCCACTTTGAGTTGCTAGGGTTCCCAGGCCAAGAGTGGTTCGTTGCGCCGAAGCATCCACATCATCCAACAATGCTCTTCCAGCAGAAGTGCAAGAGATCTCTTCGATGTCTCCAGCTCCAGCCGATTGACGCCCCAAGAGCCTGTCAGTTGCGCTTACGTTTTGAATCTTGGCGTAGGTAACGGCATCGTTAGCAATAGTAGCTGCAAATGTTCCAGTGCCACTTCCGGTGACATCATTAGTTAGAGTGATGGTTTGGTCTCCAGTATTAGTCCCTGAAGACGTACCCGAAAAGGTTCCACTTTGAGTTGCTAGTGTTCCGAGGCCAAGCGTTGTTCTTTGTGCCGTTGCATCTGCATCGTCAAGCAAAGCTCTTCCAGCAGAGGTGCAAGTGATCTCTTCGATGTCTCCAGCGCCAGCTGATTGGCGGCCTAAAAGCCTATCAGTTGCACTTACGTTTTGAATCTTGGCGTATGTAACGGCGTCGTTATCAATCGTCCAAGTAGCTCCTGAACTGGAAACAGTAATGTCTCCTTTGTCACCATCTGTAAGTCCTACAACTGAAGAAGATATAGTTATAGAATCGGTTGTGGCGTTGGTAGTAATTGCTACGCCAGTTCCAGCAACTAGTGTAAGAGTATCGCTAGTAGTATCGGCAATGACATCAGATTGTCCAGAAACCGCTATTGTTGAAAAAAGGTTCTGATCTCCAGTGTTAGTTCCGCTTGATGTCCCCGAAAACGTTCCGTTCTGAGTGGCTAGAGTACCAAGGCCAAGGGTGGCTCGTTGTGCTGTAGCATCTGCGTCATCAAGCAGGGCTCTTCCAGCAGCGGTGCAAGTGATCTCTTCGATGTCTCCAGCACCACTAGATTGGCGTCCCAAGAGCTTATCAGTTGCACTTACGTTCTGAATCTTGGCGTATGTAACGGCGTCGTTGGCAATAGTAGCTGCAAATGTTCCGGTGCCACTTCCGGTGACATCATTAGTTAAGGTGATGGTTTGATCCCCAGTATTAGTCCCTGAAGATGTACCGGAAAAAGTACCGCTTTGGGTCGCCAGGGTTCCCAGGCCAAGAGTGGTTCGTTGTGCCGAAGCATCCACATCATCCAACAAGGCTCTTCCGGCAGAAGTGCAAGAGATCTCTTCGATGTCTCCAGCGCCAACCGATTGACGCCCCAAGAGTTTATCGGTTGCACTTACGTTTTGAATCTTGGCGTATGTAACGGCATCGTTATCAATGGTCCAAGTAGCTCCTGAACCAGAAACAGTAATGTCTCCTCTATCTCCATCGGCGAGACTTACTGTTATCGTCCCAGCACCCTCAGTGATCGAAATGCCGTTGCCATCAGTAAGGTTAGCGTTTTTCCAAACATTCGTTACTGCATCGTAAATGAGCGTGTTGCCACTTGTTGCTCCGGAAATAAGAATGTTGTGAAGCTCGTCTAGCTCATAGCCATTGTCGACTTTTATGTAAATTGAACCAACCGTCGCATGAACCCGCTCAATCCATCCGAGAATTACAGTATGGTTAGGTGCCGTTGGGGCAGTTGTCGTGTACGCTCCAGCGGTAGTTGGGGATAGAAATACTGGCTGCCCTTGTGTCAATCCAAACGTATTGAGTTTATAGAGTGCGCCACTAACAATAACAAACCCTTCAGCGCCAGAAGAAATGCTTTCTGCGACAAGCCCAATCGTGCTACGAGAAGTAATCTCCGAATTTGCCTGCGCTAGTTTAACAGCCACTCGATTACCTTGAGCGCCGCTAATATAAACTACCTGCCCTTTTGTCAGTCCAGCACCTGAGTCATTATACACTCTTGCATATTCTTGAGTGCCGATGGTTTGAGTGACGTTACCACCCTTCATCAAAAGGTCTAAAGAACCCTCCCCGTCGTTCCATGTGATAGTGCCAGGAGTGGTAAGATTCTCACTGGCAGTAGTATCGAAGCCAAGGATGTCTACTGTTGGTGCGTCGGTCCAAGTTGTATCGTAATTTGTTGCGCTATTTTTAACTAAAAGATCACCAGCGACGCCGCCAATAGCTATTCCTGCACCCGCTGGGCCTTGAGAGCCTGTAGGAATAGTAAAATCAAAGACCGCAGCTGAAGAGCTTCCTGAGTTTGTTACCGACGCAGAAGAACCTGGAGCGCCCGTAGTAGTAGTTCCTACAGCAACAGTAGCGGCAGAACCAGCAGGCCCAGTAGATCCGGCAGGTCCCTGAGGTCCCTGTATGCCTTGCGGTCCTGGGGAGGTAATTTCTACCTCCATAATAGGAGGAGAAGATACTGCAATAGAGTTGTCGATCTCTTCAACAACCACTACTTCTTGCGTTTCAATGACCTCCACCGCCGTAATAGGAGGCGAAGAGACCGTAATAGTATTGTTGGCCTCTTCAACGACCACAAATCTTTGGTCTTCAGTGGCTACAACAATAGCATCGGTCATCTAGTTACCTGCCTAGATATAATGGCTCTACCCTGAATAAGTCGTGTAACCGTTGCGCCATTCACAAGCTCAAGGTCATATACAGCCTCATCGAGCTGAAGACTCTGGGTTACCGATGCAGCAATCGTAACGGCAATAGTGCCAAGAGCTCCGCCTAGAATTATGTCAGTAGGAGATACTAGCGACACCAGGGTGTCCTCGGCCTCATAGTTTGTCCGAACCTGCATACGAGCCGTATAGCCCGTAAGGTTTACAGGGTTTCCGGTGCTATCCTTCCATGTCAACGACATGGCGAAGGTAGCCCCCTGTTCTATTGTGATGTCGTAGACTCCTGCTGCCATAGCTATCCTTTAGGCTCTTCTACTTTATCTAATACTGCCAACTTCTGTAATATGCTTTGAACGAAGCCAACGACCATAACCGCATCTTGGCTTGCTGGGCTTATACTCAGTTGAGAAAATACACCCTTGAGAAAATTTACTTCTTGCTCGCTTAAACAAACTACCTTTTCCATTTTGGCCTCCTATGCCTCTAATATTGCTATTCGTGCTTCGAGTTCTTGAATTGCTTTTACCAAAACAGGGATAAGAGCAGTATAGTCCATCGCTAGTTTAGTAGGAGCCCCTTCTGGCTCTCCGACTATCGGCTCATTAGTGTCATATACCGCCTCTGAGACAATGGGTCGAACCTGCTGGGCGCTAAATCCTATGCGCTCAACCTGATCGGGATCGTTTGTAAATGTGAAGGCAACCGGCTCAATGGCGAGAACGTCACTCAATCCGTACGGGAACGGGTCCGTGCTAATATCCTTCAACCTAGCATCGGAGGTCTGCGTACCGACAACCGTTCCGCTTGTAGTTCCAATGTGAGTAATTGTACTTGATATTCTCAGAACGGTAGTGTCGTCAGGCCAAATATAACTAGATGTGTTGTCCTGCTGATCAAGAGAAAGCGCCCCACATGGGCTTGAAATGCCCGAGTGCTTGTAGACCATTATCTTGGCTGATCGTGTGAGACTGGTTCCAGGAGCCAGCGCATGAACCGAGGCCATCTGGCCATTAGCAAGAGAACCTGACTCTGAAAGCACATTGACCTCTCCAGAGGCTCGATATACGTGCAGCGCCTCCGATGGCCCAGTGGTTCCAATACCAACTAGCCCAGTGCCAGTGACTCGCACACGCTCAGAGCCGTTAGTGCTGAGAGCAAGCGGGTTATTGCCCTCTTTAGAAATGGAGAGCGATGTGGGGGCAGCCTGGATTCTTGCTGTTTCGGTTCCAGCGTTATTTGTGAACAAGGCCACACCGATATTATCTGAGGCCCTACCTTTAGTGCTTAGCCCAACGGCGTTTCCTGCATTAGCCTGAACCTCAAGCGGGAAACCCGCAACCACTCCAGTTCCAATCGAAAGCCCAGTGCCGTTTAATACGCCGACTACCGTAGTGCTGGAATTAAATCGCAAATTTCCGCCTGTGTATAATGTCGGAGTAGCATCGGCAGCGCCGCCAAGTATAGCTGAGTAGTGCCCAAACGCAGCGGCATGATTAGTGGCGGTAGTGCCAGTGATGTAAAGCGCAGCGCCATCTGCTGTCCCTGAAAGCCCTCCAAAGATACTTACAACACTTCGTCCAACGCCGCTTCCAATTACGAGAGGATATTGAGGATCGGAATTGCCAAACCCAGCTTTGCCAAGAACATCAATGCGGAATCTCTCAGTGCCACCAGTTGAAAATGCAAGATTATTGGCTGTTGGTAGCCACATTCCAGTATCAGCGTCATTGCCTGGACAGTATGCCGGAGCCGCCGCAGTTCCAGCAGCGACATTAGTTGGCCTAAACCCACCGAAGTTAAGGTTGGCAAGCATCGTATTGGTGCCATCTCGTAAGAGGGCGTTGACAAGAAGAGCCTCGAAATATGTTCCAGTGTAAACAAGAATAGTTGGAATACCCTGCTCTAGCGTTCCGGCAGCGATATCTACGTTGTTTCTTTTAATCGCCTTTGCGCCGAGGCCGCTTACGTTAATTGTAACACTTGGAGAGCCAGCCGTATTTGTAACGTTAGGAACGATAATCAAGAATGAAGCTGTAGTGTAACTGCTCCAAGCAGGAGATGGGGTTGCGATATAATTAACTGGGCCGCCCGTAGTCGAACTGACATAGTTTCGTGTCAACAGACCGTCAAGTGCATCCGCAACGTCATTAAACTTAACGCTCGTAGTCCTTATGTTAAAATCATCTGCGTATGTCATGTTGGATCGTACTCCGTATTAACTAGCACCTGGACAGTTAGTCTAATCGCAGGGGCATGTTCCATGGCCATTATATAGCTAACTGCCTCTACAAGTCCCCTGTAGCTCTTAGCCCTGACAAGCTCCTCTCCATAATTAGCATTTTGAACCGTTGTAACTGAGGTCCCATCATTGACCACCCCAGGACGGGCCGCAGGGTCGGTCCCATAGAATGCTGGAAACTCAGAGTGGTGGAATGAGATTACGTCAAACATCTGGATATCCTTGTAGCGATGATAGGGAACCACAAAACTACAATAGACAAATGGAAGCGCAAACCGAGACATGTAGTAATCGGCTAGAAAGTCCACTGAGTAAATGACAGTGCCGCCGGAGGACGGTTGGCTAGCCGTCGAACCCCCCGTTAAGTATCCAGGCTGCCCTACCACCGGATTAGTGTCAGAAAAACCGAACACAGAAAAAGAATTCTCTACTATGTTTTTAGCCCCAAACAGCGACCTACTTTGTTCAGTAATTTGCTGTACCGCTAAGTAGGCTGTGTTTGAGAAATCTATGGAATACTTAAATCCTTCAACCTCACCGCTCTGAGTAGCGTTGATTGCATAGTACCGCTCAAAGTTTATTTGGGTCCTATTTACAATAGTATCTTCAGTTCTTGTTTCCCAAGAGAGAGGAATTATATCAGCCTGGGGAATTACATACGCCGGAGCTGTCGCCACCCCCCATGGATGAACAAACAGCTTGCCGTTGCTCAGCATTCCTATTTTTGACGCACTGCCACGGGCTATTTGAGATATTACCTCAGAATACGTGACCCTAGATTCTATTATACCGCCAAGATATCTCGCTCTGTGATTGCCAGAGTTGCTAGTAAATAATGGCGTATAGTGAGATGTAGCCAACGTAGTTGTATCTACACCTCCATTGTCATCCCACTGCTCTCCGTCCCACTTATATGTAAGAAAACTTAGAATTGTCGGTGGATCATAAATCCTAGCAGCATTTGAGTATCGGCAGAATCCCTCTACTAAGGACACTATTTCGAGCGAGTCAAGCGGCGGATTGCTTTGTCCGCTGTCAGGAGCTGGCTGCGTTAGGCTCATCGAAGAGTATGTAAATCCATCCTTGGTAAAAGTATTCTCATGCTCAACCGAGGTAGCTGTTACTATTCTAAGTCTACATGCAACCATTGGCTCTGCTGCTACGGGAGAGCTCCATGCTGAGTAAGAGGTTTCACCGCCTGCTGATGTTTGATTAAGAGTTTTTGTTGTTTGCGTAGAGTGTTTATAAAGCTCAAGTTCATTTACTGCGGTATTATTTGCCTTATATCCAATATAGAAATCGTAATCTCTTGCGCTAGTAAGCTCTACAACTACTGGTGCATTAAATGAGATATTTATTGAGAAGGTAGACCCACTGGTATTATTGAATGAATCGTAGATATTAAGCTCTGTTTTGCCCTTAGTTAGTTCTTGAACTACATTTGATGTGTTTTTTTCAACTAAAAGCAAAAATGCCTCAAGGCCTGCTGCGCTTTGCCGACTTGGGCTTGAACTCATTCCTCTTGCGCTAAATTCAATGCCAGTTACAACAAAGCCAGTTTCATTATTGGTGGCAGTAATTTCTGGAAGTCTATAAGCCTTGCCCCCGTTATATTCAGTAAGCGAGTAATAGCTTCCAAGAGTCGGCGTTAAATAACTTGGAGCCGTCCTTGTAAATGAAATGGATGACCATAATTCTGAGTCAATCGCCCACGCTTTCTTTACATAGTAGTTTGGCTGTATTTTAGCTTTCGTAAGCTCATACATTTGAGTAGTGAGTGCGTATTTGGCGTTTGTCACGCCATCGCCAGAGATGCGTGTCGGAATTACTTGCGGATACCTATCAATAGGAGTGGAGAGTCCTGAGTTCACTTTATTGAAGACTATAGGCAAGGACTTTCCAAGCGATGACTGTGGAGCGTTCTCCATCCCAACGATGTCTCTTGATACCTCAAGATTCATGATGGCTTCAGAAATCTTGAATGGCTCAAGCTGAATTGTCATTGAAGGAGAACTGCCAGAAAGTGCCTTCGTCCAAGAGACAACCTTTCCGCCTCCAATCTTTTGCCAAGAAGAGGGAGCGTCAGTTTCTGTATCTGCTTCGCCGAGGTAAATACTAACTGGCTGGTCTATTATAGTGAACCGTTCTAGTACGTCAGAAAAACGCCTATCCGGACCAAACGAGCCTCTTGAATCGTCTATAGTAATTGCAGACACCGAAGACGATGGAATGACCTCTCCAGCTGAGAGCGTCACCTCGCCAACACTTTGTAATATTGGAATATATGTTTCTCTATCTGATGCCGTAGCAGCATTTCTCAATGGCTTATTTACGAAGTTATATGTGCGTGTAATAAGCTCTCGCACATTAAGCCTGTTATCTTTAATGCCACCAAGGGTGTACTGAGCTACTTGTATCTCGACTCTATAGAAGTAGTTAAAGCTCGGAGATGTCATGGCAGCTCCTCGAATGTCGCCGTAACATCACAATAGTCAGTCACCCTTGGGGGTATACTCATCTCAGTTATTCTGCAATACACAACCCGATTGCCCATAAGTATGTCGTGCCAATCTCTTGTAAAAAGAACAATCGGTACATACCTACGAGTACGATAGAAATTTAGGTACATCTGAACGGCCTTGGCATACGACATGCCATTCCATGTGAACTCGAACGTATATGTTGGCCTAATCTGTGCCCCGCCCTGAAGAATCCTAGTGATTGTCGCAGGAGCGTTTGGGTCTATGCCTGGGTCAAAGGCACTACCAAAGAAAAACTTAGCATGAGGAATTTTTGAAGCTGCTGTAGCGTTGTAGTTTATAAACCAATAGCGATACGCAGTGCTTGTCGCAAAAGCATCGATGAAGTCATCGTCGTTTGGCCCATAAAGCGCTTGGCTCGTGAACGATGAGAGAGTTCTTATGGTATTGGCAGTAGCGTAGTTATTAGAGCTTCCGGCCTTTACGGTAATCGTATTCACCGAAGCCTGCTGAAGCAGGTTGGCCCTCCCAATGTAAATAAAGTCACACGGCTTTGTAACGCCACTGGCAAGCTCAAGGGTAATCCGAGTGTCGCCGCTCGCCGCCACGTTTAAGTAATGAAGGTCGGTTCTGTTGCCTCCAAATAAGTTGGCATACGGATACAGCGACGAAGAGGCGTTGCTAATTGAGCCAGCAACGGCATCTTGCGGAATGTCCGGATATCCTATTAAAAGATTGGTTGCCATTCCCTAGACCTCTTCAAATACCGCAGTGATGTTGTTCCAGCCAGCAGTCTCATTATCCTTTTCAATTTTGCACGAATTGGCTACGACCCTACAGTGCATAAGTTTATTATCATAAAGTGGGTCTTGGTACTGGGAAGTATATAGGTATACCGTACTCCGATATGGGTCAGAGACTATCTGGTCCATAAAATCATTCGTTTTTGCGTCGCTAACTCCATCCCACTCTACAGTTACCCTGTGCTTTGGGTAGAAGGCTTTGGACATGATTGTATGCCCACGGGGGTACTTCCATGTGTCCGCATCATCCTCTGTTAGGACTTCCAGTTCGTAGTTGTCCGGCTCCTTACCCATGTCGAATGCCTGCCCAAAATATAGCTTCTTAAAGGCAAACTGCGCTGTCCCAGAGCTCTTGGCTATGGTCACCTTAAAATACCTATATGCAGCTAATGCACCAGCAATATCGTCATTGTATCCAGGAACAAATATAAGGTCGTCGGAATATGGCCCATTTGCCGTCTTGCTCAGAAAGCTAGAGGCCGTTCCTATCTGATCGACCCAAGTGCTCGCATTGTTAGATCCGGCAACCTTTACGGTATTTACAGAGCTCGTAACTAAAGAACGAATGCCCCCAATGAGAAGATGGTCAATGGTCCTTGAGTTGCCAGTCCCTAAATCAAACGTAATATCAACGGACGATGCTGCCGCATTGAGCCTGGCGTGTGTATATCCAAGACCATAGAATGAGGCTGCCAGCGGATAGTCCTCCGCAAATGTCTGAGAGGAGCTAACCACTAAGGCGCTTTTAGTCACGTCTGGCTTGAGAATTAAGAAACTAGCCGCCATTTGCTATCCTTTAAGCCCCTGGATTGTTCTTTGATTTGACGATATTTCCTGTCTTCTTATTTCTCCAGAAGCCTTTTGGTCCTTCTACCCAGTCGCTCTTTCTTCCGGATTTTTTGGTGCTGCCATTCCCGGTATCGCCAGATACATCAGTGCCATCGCCGAATAGAATCTCTACGAGAGCCTGTGCGCTTGAGTTCCCGGTGGTTTTGATATTAAAAATAACATCATTCTTAAACTCATTGCCTCCGAGCTTGACAAGTTTCTCTATGATGTTACTAATTTTTTCCGCAGACCTAGCAAGTGGGCCATTGGCTTTATCTAGGTTTTTAGCCGTGCTATTAAATGCCGAAGGAAGTCTCTGAGCCCCTTTATTAAGCTCAGTAACTAAATTGATCGCCTCTTTTAATGGATCGAATCCGTCACTGGCATCTTTTGCCGCATCATTAAGCTCTTTGTTGACATTGGTAATATCGCCAGTTGTTTTATTGAACTTAAATCCAAGCTCTTCTAAGCGTCCAAGAATCTCAATAACGGCAGCGTCTCCAGCATTGGCAAACTGCTCAAATGTAGTTATCCCACTTTCATCGAGTGCCCTGAAGAATTTATCTACAGTATCTTTATCAAATACACTTAAAAGCTCCTGCCTGAGCCCGCCGAGGTCTGGCTTCGGGACTTGTGAGATAAAGTTCTCGTATGCCTTGCTCGCATCCTCCAATGCTTTCCGAGCTTGCGCTATTTGCTCAGGTCCAACGGCAGCAAGAAGCTGTGCGTTCGCAACGTCGATTGCGGCTCTTAGCTGATCTCCCTGAGCTCGCCTAAGTTTAGATCCCTCTTGAGTAAACTTTTCAGAATATTCGGCAAAGATATCTGTAAAGGCATCTATGCTGACTCGTCCACCTTTTTTACCAGCGTCTATAAGATTTTTGAACGCTTGGGATACAGCGCCAGTAGCGTTTGGTATGCCAGCGCCAAGAAGCTCCTTTGTCTTCTTGATTTCATCATTAACCTGCTTAATGCTAAGCCTACCAGCGAGGAACCCTTGAACCAATATATCTATATTCTTTTCGGCGGTAACGCCGACAGTTCTTAAAACAACGCCAAGGGAATTGCTATCTCGGATGAACGGCAACACCCCCTGTATGTTTATGTCCTTAAACTTATTGGTCGTGTCTTCTACTTTCTTATTCAGGTCGCCAAGGATATTCTCTACTTTGTTTAGTTGCTTTGCATATTCTGCAAGTTTTTTTGCACTAGCCTCAGCGCCTTTATCAAGTTCTGCGTTGTAGGCTTTTTCTAACCTGTCTCGTTTAATTACGTTGGCAAGAACCTCTTGCTGAAGTTTTGCAATCGCCTTTCCAGCTGCTGTCTGACTAAGCTGCTTATTATTTATCTGGTCAAGTATGTTGGAATAAGCCGTGGACTGTTGAACAAGCTTGCGAGCCTCGTCTGTCTGCTTTTTCAGAAGCTCTGCCGCTATTTCCTCTGGAGTCTTCTCTTTCTTTCGGCCACTACCCCTTGATGTTGTGCTCGGGACTACTGGCACAGAAGCAAGTGGGGCCTCAGCATTTTGTCTAATTGAATTAATGTTCTTAATAAGAGTAATTAACTGCTCGTCTGTTGCCTTAGCAAGTTGTTGAAGGCTGGTTATCCCACTTAATCGCAGCGCTTCAAACAATCTAGTTTGCTGCTGCGCTGTAAAATTAAACGTCTGCCCAAGGCTTGAAATTACACTCTCAAATGAAGCTGCGACCTCTTGCCCCTCTGCGCCAATATCTCTAAGAGAGTCGAGTGCATATTGCCCAGGCTGATCATTCTGAAGAGATGTATTGAGATTATTGATCGCCTGCTTAAAGTCACCAATCGCCCCAGGGATTCCTTCTGAGTAAATGTTTTGAAGCTGAACAAGTGAATTATACGCTTCTTCTGCAGTAAGCTGAGCATCTCTGAATGCTTTTAGAATTGCTTTAGAGAGGTCTTCAAAGGTTTCTCCAGTCTGCTGAACAAGCACCTGAAGATTCTGAAGGCTTCCGCCAATGTTATTGGAAATTGCAGTGCCAATAAGCCGTGCCTGCTCATTAGAAATACCCTGAAGCTTTCCTATCGCAAGGCCGATGCCATTGAATGCGTTTTGCACTCCAGCGGAGAGGGTATTGAAGTAGTTAAAAAAACCTTCGCCGCCAAACTGAACCTGTCCAGCGAATGGCGTGAATCCTTCAAATACAAGATCCGAAAGTCTTTGTAATTGCGGCCTAGCCTCCTGAAGAGTCTCTCCAATAGTAAGGATGCCATTGGATACTGCAGTCTGAACTTGCCCTTGAATAACTACGCCAAGACGTCCGCCGTCAAACAGCTCTCCAAAGTATTTGTCGATCCGTTTACGCTCTTTAGTGCTGGCGAGATCTTGAGTGTTCCTCACGATATATTCGCCAACAAGCCTTCCGACTATTCCTCCGATTTCGCCGCCCAATACCGTTCCGATTTGAGTTCCAATCTGCGGCGCATCATTTCTTGTGAATTCAGTGAATGCTAAATCGATGGCAAGATTAAGGCCATCCGTGAGCGCCTTAGCAACCTCAGCCTCAAACCCGGCAAACGTCTCTGATCCAGTTATCGATTGAAGTTGTGCCTGCGTTTCCTTTGAGAAAGACCCGCTGGTATCAAAGCCAAAGAAGCCACCGCCTTGCTGCCTTCCCTCTGCGTCCTTATCGATGCCACGAAGGGCGTCTCGAAGGTTAATTGTGCCCTGTCGAGCCTCAGCGAGTTGTTGATTATAACGCTGAATCTCTCTAGTCTTTTCAGCGCTGACTAAAAGCTTCTCGTCTGGTGCTTGCTGCTTAAGCTCATTAAGCCCCTTAACTTCTTTCTCAAAAGCCTTATAATCGCCACCAGCTTTTAAGAATGCAGCCCCAATAGCTCTTATTTTTTCTGCAAGCTCATCCGCATCGTTTTGCGGATCGTTGAAAACATCTAGAAGCTGCTGTTGAATATCGTTCGGAATTGCACGATCTAATGCTCTGTTAAGACCCTTGGCAAGCTCTTCGAGCTGCTGTTCCTGCTTTTTGAGTGCCTTTGTTGTATCGTCGACTGGCTTAGTGGCCTTTCTGGTTCCCTTAGTGGCATTGACAATAGCAGCCTCAAGAGCTTTAAAGTTTACCCTGGTTATCCCTGCTCCCTTCGATAATTGATCGAGCCCTCCTTTAATACCAGTGAGCGCATCTTTCGCTTGGCCTATTTTGCCGCTGCTGATTGCCCCTGCAAAAACACCTACATCCTTGGCTAGGTCTGCAAAAGAAGATTTAGTAGCAGCAGCAGAAACGTCTTGCTCTATTTTTTTAAGAGCGTTGGTATACTTCTCAACGGCAGCTGTATCCCTTAAGCTATCATCAAATTCTTGCTTTGCAGTTTTAAGATCCGAGAAAATTTTCGCTGCCTGGGGGTCTCCTATTCCAGGGATCTTAAATATTCCAGCCTCTCGCTCGCCCTGCGTCCTAAGGTCTGCAAATAGGCTTGATATCTGAGAACGAGCAGCAATTACTTCGCTGTTATCGACATTTATCTTAATTCCTTTTTCGCCTTCTCCACGAAGCAGAGCGATTTCTGCTCGCAGGCCCTTTGCTTCTTCCTGTGTTCTTTGAAGCGCCGCATCAACGTCGGCAAACCTTGGATTGCCAAGAGTAAAGCCTTCGCTTTTCATCTTGTCTCTTAGTTCGACAAGTTTTTTTGTTCTATTTTCTACAGCAGCGAGTGACTTTTCTAGGTCATTAGCTTTTTCTGCGCCGTTTCTTAGATCAAAGAACAGGTCAATAAATTCTACCAATGCAACCTTTGCAAGAACAAAAGGCTCTTTTAAGGTAGTTGCTACTCTCTTCGTTATTCCAGATAGAGTGCCAAGTATTAATCCAAATCTTTCGCTTGCTGATGCGCTTAATTCAGCTAAGGCAGCCTGTTCTTTATAAGCAAAAATGAGTAATTGAGAAGCATTAAACCCTTGACTGAATTTTGTATTGGCGTTCTCTTGCGCCGCCTGTAGCTTCTGAAGAGATGTACCAACAGTATCTAATACTTCTGGAAGCTCTTCGGCTCTCTCCTTAATCTTCTTAAGAGATTCAGCAAAGAATGCCGCCTTCTTCTCTGCGTCAGTTAGATCGTTAGCGCTCTTGCCAACAGATAGGGCGAAATTCTTATATGCCTCTTCTGCGCTTACAATAATACCAAGGTTGTCGAGGTAGAGTCGTGACTGACGACCGAGTCCAAGAGAAAGAGACTCAAGGCCAAATGCAGCATCGATTCCCATCGCCCTGCCAAGCTTAACTGCAGCTGCTGCGGCTTCGTTGAATACATCAGTTGGAACTCCAAGGAGAACCGCTTGGTTCGCTCTTTGATAAAGGTCTACGTCAGATACAAGGCCTTGCGTTGCTTTTCTCAATGCCTCAATCGACTTGGTCGGATCTTGTCCGATTGTTCTTTGAAGAGTTTGGAAGCCAGCGTTTAGTCCTTCTACTTTACCCGCTTGCGCCGCAAGGTCGTTAATGGCCTTATCGAGCTTTATGATAGCGCCGACTGCTGCAACAACTCCAGCGATTGTTCCGCCAACAACTCCGAGGCTCTTGAAGTTATTAATGAATGCGCCGAATCCTACGTTCACATTGCCAAACTGCAAGGACAGTGCGGCTATGCTGTTCTTAAACGCATCGACAAGCTTGCCATCGCCAGCGGTATCACCAAGGCCACCCCTTGGGGTCTTCTTAATCTTGGCAGTCTCTCTGTTGATGGCCGCAATATTCTCTAAGATTTGAGTGCGAAGAGTCTTTTCTGCTTCGGCCTTCTCTCTCGCAGCCGCTTCTGCAGCACGAACCTCAAGCGTCTTTAATTTAATAGCATTATCAGCCGCTCGTTGGTCGGCCTTGATCTTCTCATCAGAAGCTCTTTGCGCTGCGGCGATTTGCTGTTGCGCTGCAGTCTGAGCTTCCTTCGCCGCAGACTGATACTTAAGCTTCGTGATCGCAATTTCAGGATTCGCATTCGCTAATGCTTCTAAGTGTCTTCTGCGCTCTGCAGCTGCCTCGTTCTCAAGGGCCTTAATCTGAATGCGCTCCTTAGACTCAATGTCCTTAATAAGGACAGCGCTCATGTTCTTAGAGAGCCCCTCTATCTTTTTGAACTGAGCTTCAGTGCTCTTAAGACTATTCTCTAACGCCTTCTTAAGTTCTTCGGCAGATTTAATGGCCTCTTCGGTATCAAGAGTTACATTAATCTTAATGTCATTTGAGTCACCGAATCCTGCCATTACTTTACTTTCGCCTTGCTGTTCTTCTTAGCGCTCCACTCCCTATATTCCGCTAGAACCGCTCTCATCTCCAAGATGGTTTCTGCGCTTTCGTCGGCAAGGCCGCTCTCCTTCAGAAGTCTTTCCTGAAAAGATGCATACCCTGGCGTCATAGATAGGATCTCTACCTGCAGGAATGCGTCAGCAAGTTCGTTAAGTCGCTTGTTCCCTGCTATCTCCACGATAGGACATAGATTGGATAAGCAAGCTGGCTTCTTATTATTTTTGATGTAAAGGATGTGACAGTTTCCGCAGTTAAGACCAGGCTCAAAGAGCCTGTACCTTACCAGCCTAACTAGTTCACTGTTACGTCGTTTTTTGGGTCCGCCTCCCCCTTCATGCCTTCAACGATGGCTTTAGACCATGCTTGAATAAGCTGGAAGAAGAATTTAGCTGAGAACTTCTTATTCTTAAGATCGTCTACAGTAACTGCAGAACCATCCTTATACTCGAAACCACGAAGCTCCCTAAGTTTCGGAAGAAGAATGTCAGCCTGCTCCTCAAGAGTCTTTCCTGACATCTCAATCATAACGGCCCAATCACGAAGAGTAGGCTCGTCGAATATAGCGACTCCATCGCCAATCTTTACGGTAAGGTCATTATCAATAATCATAGCTTAAGCCCTTATTTGATGGGGGTGGGTATGAGCCGAATATATAGAAAGGGCAGCATAGCTCAAGAGACCTATGCTGCCCTTAAGGATACTACCGAACTAATTAAGCAAGCAGGGAGGTTGCAAGCGTATTTACAATCTCGAAGTACGGATATGTGCTTCCGCTCATTCCCGTAGGAGTTGTCGCAGCCTTAAGGAGGCGGAACTCCATCGAAAGGGTGTTTGTGCCCTGGTCAGTAACGGCATACTGCGGCTCAGTTACCAACAACATGCGAGGGATGTAAATCGAGAACGACTTGTTCGTGCCCGTGCCAATCTGCGTACCCTCAATCTGGATGAGAGCTTTACGAGCCGTCTCAGCGCTCCAGATTGTGTAGTAGGCATGGTCAGCGAGCTCTTTAACGTCAATGCTCAATGTCCCTTCAAAGAGATCCGTTGAGATAGGAGCGGAGTTGCCTGCACTGCCCTTAATCTCAGGGATAATCTCTTGTGGACGGCTAAGAGCAAGGTTGAAGCCAGTGATGTTGTACTGGTCTCCAGAGCCTACTGCTGCACCGCTTTGTGCGTTTGTGCGAAACTTGTCTACAAGGTCAACAGCTACAAGCTCTGGAACGCCTTCACTGAAGGTGCAGTTCGCAAGCGTAGCGTTTGTATTGGTTGAAGACGAAAGCTCTACAGCATTAGCCAAGAGCTCTGCTGTAAAGTCCAGATACCCTGGTACGCCAGTTGTAGCAATACCGATGGATTGAACTGCACAGGTTGGGAACTCCATAGTCGTTGCAGACGTTGACTCAAATGCCAACGTAACGTACTTGCTATTCAATGTAGTATTGAATGTAAGAGTATGCTTGTAATCGCCCTGCGTGGCAGTTACCTCAGTTGGCGCTCCAGATGTTCCCATGAACTGCGCCAAGAGAATATCGCAGTTATTGCGATAGCCAAGGTCAGCAGTAAGGGAAACAGTCGGAATAACTGAACCACGGGTTGCAGTGTTCAACATGTAGTTGCCTGACCCGATTTGACGTGCTGTAATTTCCGACACGTTGAAGCTCGGCGATATTTCACCAGTAAAGCTATTTGTAGCTCCGCAGGCTACTGCCGTTCCCCAAGTTGACGCAATCTTCACGCCCGCTTTAGTTTGTGCTCCTGTAATACTAACAGCTCCCATAAAATCTTAAATCTCCATTACTAAACAGTTTTAGTCCCAGTATAGATAAAACCACCTCTCCAGCAGGCTTTGTTATCAATGGTAACTACTGAAATATCCTGTGGGATGCCACCGTTGTAAAAATCTACAGTACCATCCCAATCTCCCGTTAGTTGTGTCCTGACGAGATCATCCACTGTCTCAAGCCGATCTACCAGCGTGTTATAAGTGTTAGAGGAACTCTCCTCCTGTTGAAGATAATACTGCACACGCACCTGAAAAGTGTACCTAGTATTTCCCATGATCTGGGGCTCATGCTGACGAGTAACTAAGCATAGAAAGAAGTTAATTGTAGGGTACTTCCCGGGAGCTCCATAATAGAGTTCGGCCATGTTAAATGCGCTGTCTACGCTGACGTCATATAGATAAATCTTTGGAGTCATTGCCGTAACGGTTTTATGTCCCCAGACTTTATCTTGCCAAGCTGTTCTGACTTCTGATGATGCTGGCATCGACTACCTCGAAATAATGATGGTAGCCGTTCCCTTGCCAGTCTCAATGGTTCCGCCTTCCATCTGCTGGTACTCGAACTTAAGACTGTCGAGGTTGCTCTGAAAGCCGTTCTTATATTCTTGGTACTTTATAGAGAACTTATCCCCAGGCTCTTGAATCTGGCCAACCATGACCATCGCCAATGCCTTGTAGATAACGCAAAGGTCAAGGCGGTCTGCACGAGTAATTTTTGCCCACTCATACCCCTTGGCTCGGAGCTCGCCCTTAATCTCGACAAGCGCCTGGGAAATAAATGCCTTACGCTGAATGTCGGAAGAGTATGCGTCAATCTGCGGGAAATAAGCTCGAAGGTCCTCCTCGGTAACCGAGACAACCTTGTCGTGGCCAACTACTCTTTCGAGTTGAAGCGGCTTGATAACCGTTTGAGTCTGCCCTCCGCTCTGGAGGATGAAGTTAAGCGCAATCCAATAGGTTCGTGTTGGAATGTTGCTATCAGGATGAGGGTCGTTCACAGCTTGAACTGTAAAGCTCCAGGCCTGCTTTTGAGCGCTCCAAGTCCATGAGCTGATGGTCTGTAGGCTATTGGCCCCAGAAGCCGCATCCGAGCGATTAGGGATGTCCTCGTCGAAGACGTAAATAGACGGTGTTTGAGACTGAACAGCCGATGGCACTACCGCTGTATCGTTATCCAAGAGCGGATAAAACCAGTAGGTGATGTTCTGACCAAACGGATAGCCCATTATATCTTACCTTCCTTCCTGTCTCGCTCAGCGTTTTTGACCATATCCTTACGGAACGAGTCCTGGCTTCTGTCGCCCTCTCCACGATGTTGAGCAATGTTTCTGGCAGTCGCAGATGCTTTCTCAATGCTATCACGCACTTGTCGCTCAGACATCTTCTCTTTCTGTAGGTCTACTTTATATCGCATGGCCCTTTTTCCTCTAGTAGTTCTGGATGTGCATAGCAGCATTTATCCATTATTGCTTGAGGCATCCATCCGTTGGCTATAATGTCTTTTATGCGTCCACAATAGAAATTATAGACAATAGGCTGCCCATCTACATCTTTGTCCTTCTTGGACTTCCAGCGGCCAACCACGACAAGCGGCTGATCACTTAACTGCCCATATCTCTTTTGATACACAGAGCATGAGCGGTCGCCAGATAGTCGAGGACAAACTACAGCATCCTCTCCTGGCGGATATAGTGTGCAACACTTCCCCCCGCAAACCTTTATGCAGTAGGTGTCTGCGTCCACGCTATTCTTCCTTCTTTTGCTTTTCTGACTTGTAGGCAATCTCTTCGGCCTTCTTACGACCTTCTTCGTAAGACACCTCATGACCGCCATTACGCATCTTCAAGACCTCTTTGGTCGTTGGCACCATTCGCTCGATTGCGTCCCTTGTACGCTCCTCTGGTGTCATCTGAGTGCGCCAATGCTGAACCTCGGCGTTGGACTCCCACTTTTGTTTTAAGTCTGATGCAGCCTGCGCTTTTTGCTGAGCGTAATGCTGCTGAAGAGCCTGAAAGGTTGGAAGGGATTCAACAGTCCTCATGATGCCTTTTCGAGGAGGTGGACGTGAGCCAAGGTTTTCTTTCTTGATAAATACGGCCATAGGACTAAATGCTGTCCTTTTTAAGAACGGACTGCTTTACTTCGAGCTTCTTGCGCTCTTCCTCTAACTTCTTCTTAAGAACGCTGATCTCGTTCTCGTAGTTAGAAGCTCGCTCATCCCAGTTAATCTCGCTCGACATCTTTTGCTTTACGAACTTCTCAAGATTGTCCCAAGGGTTAAGACCTGCGCCTTGTGAGTAATGAAGAGCTTTAGCGGCCCTCTGTGGGTTTTTGTCGTTAAACTTCGGGAAGTTACCGTAGTCTAGGATTCGGAAACCCTTTTGCAGGTACATATCTACATGATGGTATATTTCAGGCCGACTTTCAGCGTTGAGGGTCATGAGCCCAGTCCCCAGGCGCTTCTCGCCATCGTGAAATACATGCCACTCTTTTGTTTCGAAAAGGATGAAAGCATAGCCTGGGCGTTTCCATCCGGTGAGGTATTTAATCGTCTCTTCTTTTGGCTGAACAATAGTCTTGTAGACTTCCTGCTTCATGGCTTCTCTCGATTGCAATAAAAAAGGGGCGACAAGGTTTCCCCTGCCGCCCCTTAACCTACCTTATATTAGGTATCGCTCAAGAGTTTAACGCCGCAGAGGTCGTTCCACTCGAGTACGTCGTAGAAGTAGTACGTTGCATACTCAGTGTAGAAGCCCTCAGAGCCCTTCTCCTTAACCCATGTAACAGGGGCTGGGGCGAAGAAGCCTGCGAATGCCCACATCGGGTGGAAGATAGCCTGAACGGTATCTCCGCCAGAAGTAGCATGGCCGCTTGTAGCGTGGAAATCAATCGAGCCAAGGAGAGAACCAACATAGCAGTTAGCTTGTGGGGTTCCAGCAAGAACCTCAAGGTAGCTTTCGTTGGACCATACAGCAGCGCCGCTCTGAACGATCTCCTTCTTGATGTTGTAGTGGCCACGGTGAGAAAGAACTGCCTTAAGCGGAACTTCCTTGTTAGGACACTCAGAATTGAAGATGTTGAACTGACCAAGCATTACATCGTCGATTGTAAGGATGCTTGCCGAAGTTACAGAGGTCGAAAGACCAGAGAACAACGAGAGAGCATCGTTATCAACATAACGAGCGATAGCAGCGCCATGCTCAGCAGCAATACGGTCAGCAGTGATGCTTCCGAATTGTCCTTGCTCAACAGATACGCCAGAAACTACAGCACATTTAGCAATCGTTGCTCCTACTGAAGAATCAGTAAGCTCTCCGTTTGCATCTGGTGCGAGGGCAGTAGCCTCAGCAAGAGCAGCAGCAGTCAAAGACCCACGACGAGTGAGCTTTGCTGTCATTGTTCCTGCGGGAAGACCCTCAGTGTGCATAACTGCCATCATGCAGTTTGCTTTTACAAGTGCAGGGGAAATTCCCGCTGCGAGTACGTCGGTAACATTTACGCTGTTACCAAATTCAGTAATGTTGCTTACGGCACCCATACAAAAATCTCCTTAAAAATTAGCTTGCCTTAGTTAAGGCAGCGAAAAAATAGCTAGTCCCATTACTAACTACGAGCTTCACCGTAGTATCAGCCCCGTTGTCGTCCTGAATGAAAATCTTCCCAGCTTGACTTGCAGCAGTACCAAAAGCGGCAATGAGCTCAGCAGCTGTAGGAGTTGTTACATTTGCAGTATTAACAGCGGTAGCGACACCGTTGGTGAATCTCACACCATCGATATCCTTAAACTGTGTTGCCATAGGTAAAATCCTTCCTAATTATGCAGATATGGTTCGCAAAATCTTTTGAACCGCAGCGGGATTGTCCTTCTTCAGGCGCTCCAAGACCTCTCTAGCATTTGGCATAGCTTGCAATTCGGCCCATGACTCAGGGACTTTATTACCCCCACGAGGCGATGAGCGTTGCCCTGGAGTAGCGTCCTTCACACCACTAATACCAGATGCTTTAGCGAGACTTGGATACTTCTCAACAAGAATCTCCCCGTACTCTTTTGGAGTCATTGGACGAGTCCCTTTGTAGAGAATATCTCCGCTATCGTCTTTAACAACGATAGAACCATCTTCGTCTAAATCACAGGACTCTTCCACCTCTCTTTTAATCCACTTCAGGGCGTCCTGATTGAATAGCCCAGAGATTTCAGACATCACTTTATCGGTTACGGCCAGGCTCTTATTGACCTTAGCCAGAGCCTCTAACTGCTCTTTGAGAGACTGCTTTTCTGTCTCGACCTCGTTTCGGTACTTGTCGAGCTTTCGCTGAAAGAGTTCTTCCATCTTCTGCGGGTCTTTCTCTGCAGCTTCCCGTTCCTTCTCTTCCAACTTTTGCTTGAGAGTCTTGTACTCATCGGGGTCGATATCCTTGTAGACCGATACTACCCGATTGTACTCCTTCTCCTTTGACGCAAGCATCCCTTGAAGACGCTGGATTTTATCCTGCATCTTTTGAAGATCGTCACTGCCAGCGTCCTGTGGAGGTGGGGTGGAGTTATTGTTCTCTTCGCTCATTTTGCATTCCGTAGTTTAGATGCTATCGCTTCTCGCTGAGGTTTTGACAGGCCAAAGAACTTGCGAGCTTGAAACTTAACTCTGCCAAGCTTCCCACTCTGATGTCCAAGAGCCTTTTTCGATTGCTTCTGGTCGTTAAAAAAGATGGTAGCGAGAAACTTAAACCCATCTCTCTTAAAGACGACCTTCATTACGTTGAACATATCGCCATCAAAGGTTAGGTCAACGTAGCTAGTTTGAAGCCCTGCCTCTTTTCGAACATCCTTCCAATTCTTCCCAGCCCACTTCTCATTATTTGAGTAAGGGACAAACTGCTTTCCATTGACATCAACACCAGTTTGCGTCCTAGTCTTAATGCCTTGAGCCTCTTTTTCGACCGCATCCTGGAACGTAGGCTCCATCCTTTTAAGTCGTTCTTCGACTGCTTTATTAATGGCCTGAAGGTTTTTTATCTCTATGGTCATTGCCCTGTACTCGTTGGAATAAGGACATGCCGACACCCGTACCCACCGCAATAAAGGTTGGCTGGAATGCCCTGTCCGTTATCCCAAGTATACACCACATCGATAGGAAAGATTCGATTGACCCTCTCGGCGCAGAATGGGCGATTTCTCTGGTCCCGTGGTCCAGCGTAAAGGACAAACTTCTTGCCCTGATTCATGGCAACCATACGACTATAGGTTGCAGTGGATGTCTTTAGGTCTGTGCTAAGCGTGTTGAATATTCGGGTGGCAGGAACGTCAGCAAGGTCGAAGTCCGAGATCCGCTCTCCAGTAATCACAGAGTCGGCAAGCCCTTGGCGCACTTCATTCGCATAGGCTCTGGCCATGATAGAGACGTTCTGCTCTCTGGAGTTAACGAACACTCCCATGTTCGGCAATCTTCGGTCGGCCATCTCTTCCCCATTGGCTATCTCATACCACTGCTCCATAAGCCGATACTGGAGGTCAAAAATATCTTCTAGGCTTTGGATATGCTCCTGCACATCATCCGTCAGGACGATGGACTCAAGGCCGCCTAAGAGCCTTATGACTCGAGACTGGCGGATATTTCTATCGGTGGGCAGGGCGGAGAGCTCTTCGAGAATCTTTCGCTGCATAAGAAGGCGAAGGGTGTTGATGTACCCTGTCACCTCTCTATCTATGCGGCGATTTCCTGCCTCGACCAGTAGCAGGAGCTCTTCCAACTCATCTTCCGTCACTGTCTCTCACCCTTGGCTCTGGAAGCGGTACGTTCACAGTCTCGCCCGGTGTCCCAGTAGCTGTTAGCCCACGAGGTAGAGCCGTTTGGTTAAACTGAGGAAGAGGCTGAATGTCGTCGATGTCCATGACAATCTGCGAGAGCTCGCCTTCGTTATAGCCCATAGTCGCTGCCACCTTCTTAAGGTGCGCCTTGCGCCATGAATCCACATTGCGAATCTCGTCACGGTAAGCCAAGAACAACTGAATCTGCTGATTGACGTCATCGGCAGTGATGTCACGAGAGAGCGTTACACGCCCTTGAAAGTCCGTAATGCCCTTGAAGCGAGCGTAGTTCTTTAAGGCCTCATTGATAGCGCCCTCAAGCTCTCCTACGGCATGGATGAGAAGTGCGATGAGCTCCGTCGACATCTCTCTAAGAGTTGCAGCCCCTGGCGCTTCGTTAGACGTCGAGGACACACCACGAGTACGGTTAAACGCCACTCGGTAAAGCTGGTCCACTGAGGTGTTGATGGCTCCCAAGAGAGCTTCAGTCGAAGCTGGCTCGATAACATACGGCTTGGCCTCTTGTGGAAGCACAGAGACCGCATACTCCGAAATGCTTATAAGATGCTTGTCCTGAAGGTCGCCAGAGACGAAGACTCGCTGAAATGCTTGAGTGTTGAGCTGGTTGTAGTAAGCCGACATCAAGTTGTAGATGACCAACTGAAGCTCAGAGACATCCTTAACCCATGAGACATTGTTGACCGTAATAGCCACTGGTATCTCTGTAAAACCATCGAGCGGGATATCGACGCTTACAGCCTCCCACTCTTCAGTCTCTTCGTTCTCTTTGTAGATGGAGACAAACACTTGCCCGTCACGTCGCTCCATGATCTTGCAGTACTCAACCTCTTCGGGCTCTTCCATGAAGGAGGCACGAGGCGCAATCACTTCGTACTCATAACGGATGCCGTCAAACTTTCTGTCAGGTCCAATCTGCCAATCTTTGAGCTCCAGTGGGTCTATCATCTCCATGTAAGGGCGAAAGCCACTAAGAGCCTCTTCGACTCTAGTGCGGGCCGTATTCTCTGGTGCATCTACGAGGATGCAGGCCTTACCATCACGAAAGAACGACACTGCGATATCGTTCATCAGGAAGTTTTGTAAGCTGGTGCCCTTCCCGTCAATGTTGTGAACATCCTCACCAAGCATCTGGGCCGTCTCTTCGTCGAGCCTAATCGGCTTCGACAGAGCCATCGATATCCAGGTGGAGATAACGGGCTCAAAGAGGTTAAAATACCGAGAACGCAACGCTCGGATTCTTCGGATCTTCTGCCCTACAGTTTCCGAAACGCCAGAGGATGGGTCGGTCGACGCCGCCTGATTCGAGAACTCGAGCTCGTGTGGCCAAAGGTAATTCTGACCGACAAGCTTTTCTCGGTCTCCGTTGTAAAGAACTCGATAGGTTTCTAATGCCTCTTCGTTCTCGTCGTATTCCGGGTGATTATAGAATTTAATGCCCATTATAAACTTGCTCCCAATGGCCTTGTGTAGTCATAAAGGCCATCAATCTTAATGCCCTTTGAAAGCTGGAAGAGACAGTAGGTGCATGCGTCCGCATAGTGAGTCCAGTCCTCGTCTCTTGGCTTCTCGATTTCAAAAGTTCCTTCCTTCAAAGAAGTTTTTACGAAACTCTGAATAAGTCTTCTGCAGTTTACACTCACGAGGAACTTTTCGTAAGCCATAAGCGCCGCCACCCTCTCAAGCCGATGTTTAATCTGAGGGTTCTTCCTCTCGGCGACGATAGAGACGTTGTAAAAACCTAAAGAGGCGAGGTAGTGCTGGATGGAGGTATAATCCGACCCAGCGGTGTGAATGTTCCTGGCAAACCCAGAGGCATCTCCGAAGACTCTGATGGGAGTTGCCCCGTACTCTTGGGGAGGAAAGAGTGCGGCAAACTCAGCGATGGCGTCCATGAGCCCTCTGCTTTCTCCCGAAGATTCTCCAAGAGCCACTATCTGATGAGTGCGAGGGGCATAAGGCCCACGGTCCATCCGCCGAAATTCCTGCATGGCAACCCACGCCAACGGTGCCACGTTGAAGTCAAAGGAGAGCATAATGGGGAGGTCGGGTGTGGCTTCGAAAGAGCTCGTGACGTTGCGAGACTCGACAAACTCCCAGTACGCACTCCCCTTGGTAAATTTCGTGAACAGGCCCTTCTCGTAACTCAGAGCCTTGGCCGGATCATAGGCATAGACGTCCCTTATCTTCGTTTTCGCATAAACCTCCGGGGAGGGCATGAGGTGCTTGTTCATCGTTGTCTCCACGATGAAGCGGCGGAAGTTGCGCTCCTCATCCCCTCTGTCATGCGTGGTGCCGGGAATATCCGCAAGGTCTGCATACCAGTTAAGTCCCTCGGGTGTCCCTTCGCCAATACCCTGCCGGACAATCGCACGGGGGCATCGTAGACGTGTCTGGCACTTTTCGAACACCTCTCGCCGCTGCAGTCCTGGCTCTGTAATCCACCATGACGCAATGTTCGAGCCGACGAATAGTTCCGGGCGGTCCCCAGAGAGGAAGTGGAGTTCGTGCTGATAGCCCTTTAACTGAAGCTTCCAGAAGGGAGTGCGGGTCAAGCTGTAATGAACACGCTCTCTCAGCCCATAGACGTCAAAGAGCACCTGCACCACTGCCGGAATTATAATCTGCTCGACCTTTGTGTAGGTGGGAGCTACGCCCCAGGAAAACCGTGAGTGACGATTCAGCAGCCACCTGTCGATAAACCAGTGGGCCGCCCCCGTGGTCTTCCCGCTCCCCAGGCCGCCCGTGATCCAGAAGATGCGCTCTGGTGTCAGGTCGTCGATAGCGTCATAGACCCACCAGGGAGCCTGGATGCTCCTTTGCTCTATGGGGCCTTGGGGGGTCTGAATGATCATGAAAGCCGATTTAGCACCAGCACCCAGGAGGCTCCAGTGGGTGCATTTGCTCAGTGGGAGCTTAGGAGCCGTGAGAGGCGTGAGGGCCTATGAGGCCCTAGGTTTGCCGGAAAGTTTGCCGGAAGCAACGATGGCGGGTGTCAACAAAAACCCCTTTTTGTTTTTTTCGGCGGGGAGTGGAGGGCCATCGACCCGAAAAAAAACTCAGACCTTCCGCAAATCCGCAATGATTTATAGGGGTTAGACGATTGCGCTTAAAACGTGAGGCGTGAGGCGTGAGGCGTGAGGCGTGAGGCGTGAGGCGTGAGGCGTGAGGCGTGAGGCGTGAGGCGTGA
>Ga0214923_10002201_pt1 | contig 26314 bp, 15 predicted proteins | sample LL1510_MetaG_FD_177993 | JGI IMG/M metagenome (GOLD analysis project Ga0214923, IMG submission 177993) | Freshwater microbial communities from Lake Lanier, Atlanta, Georgia, United States - LL-1510 | ecosystem: Environmental > Aquatic > Freshwater > Lake | place: USA: Georgia | collected...
AGTTTGTAAATCAAGATAAGACTTCAACAGTTGACCTAGAACACCTGGCAGAAGCTCTTGCTGCAGAAGGCGTTGAGCTACTTCAGGTAGTTGGAACCGGGCCAAGTTCTGCTCAGATGCATAGAAGACTCTATTGGGCTCTAGACGGCTGGGACATATCATTTGTGGTCTCGCCAGCAATCACAGGAGTTTCCAGCTCAAAGCTAACCACCAGAGTTATTGCTGGATCTCCTTTGATGGAGATTACTTCTACCAAGTTCACAGGCCCTCAGTATTTGATTAAGACAGTTATGGACCTAGTTCTAGGTTTGCTTGCCTTCCTTATTTCATTGCCGGTCGTTCTAATTACAGCTCTGATTGTGAAACTTGAAGATAAAGGACCTGCTTTCTTTACTCAAACCAGAGTTGGTTTGAATGGAAAGCAGTTCACTATCTACAAGCTAAGAAGCATGAAGGTAGGGGCAGAACTAGAACATGCTGAAAGACAAAAGTCACTAGCTGATAAAGCTACCAACAAGAACATGTTCAAAGATCCAGAAGATCCAAGAATTACAAAAGTTGGCAAAGTTATTCGCAAATACTCGATTGACGAACTTCCACAGTTCCTAAACGTCCTAAAAGGTGACATGAGCCTAGTTGGACCTAGGCCACCACTACTTTCAGAGGTGGAAGAGTGGAAGCAACACGAAACCAGAAGACTCCTTGTAAAACCAGGAGTTACCGGCCCATGGCAAATAGGTGGAAGATCACTTCTAACCTGGGAAGAAACAGTTGCTATTGATCTTGCCTACGTAGAGAACTGGACAGTACTTACTGATCTATCGATTATCTTCAGGACGATTGTTTATGTTTTCAAGGGAAGCGGTGCGTTTTGAGTAAGAAAATCGCGTTCGTTTTTGGCACTAGACCAGAGGCGATAAAAGTCGCGCCTCTAATTGTTTCGATTGCCGCAAATTCGGATTTCGAGCCCATAGTTATTTTGACTGGTCAACATCCAACTATGGCTAAAGAGGTTCTGGAGTGGTTCGATCTCGAAGCTGATTTTGAATCCCAAGTCGATCGCTCGGACAATAGCCTCAATGGCTTAACTTCACAGATTGTGAAATCTACTTCTGATGTGTTGACAGAATCAAAGCCAGACTTGGTTATTGTCCAAGGGGATACCGCAAGCGCTTTTGCTGGGGCAGTTGCCTCATTCAATCTTCAAATACCGGTTGCACATTTGGAGGCTGGCCTTAGAACGAATAATTTGGGTTCACCATTTCCTGAGGAGGCATACCGTCAAATGGTTAGCAGAATCTCAGTTCTGAATATGTGCCCCACTTCGTCTAATAAAGAAAACCTGTTGGGTGAAGGTATCGATTCGAAGTCAATTATGATCACTGGGAATACTGTCGTCGATGCTTTTTCAGTTATCCAGCAAAAAATTGAGGATGGTGAAATCGAAGTAGCTTTGCCGAATGATTTGCCAAGTGAAAATATTGTTTTGGTCACAACTCACAGACGGGAGAACCTTGAGCAGGGAATTGGCGAGATTGCCACAGCAATTGCAGAACTTGCAGAAAGCTATCCAGAACTTAACTTTGTAATACCAATGCACCCTAACCCGGCTGTTAGAGCAAAAATAATTCCGATTTTGGGATCCAAGACAAACGTCTATTTACTTGAGCCACTTGGCTATCCGGAATTCATTACTGTTCTCAGCAAATCTAAATTTGTATTGACGGATTCTGGAGGAGTTCAAGAGGAAGCCCCAATATTGGGAATTCCAGTTCTTGTCATGAGAGAAAATACCGAAAGACCCGAAGGCATAAGTGCTGGCGGAGTTCGACTAGTCGGGGCTAACAAATCACAAATCATCGATTTAGTAACTGAACTGATGTCCAACGACCAAACCTTGAAGTCTATGGCTCAGGCATCAAACCCTTATGGAGATGGGAAAGCCTCGGACAGGTGTATCTCAATGATTAGTGAATACTTTGGTTATGGGGTAAGAGATTCGGAGTTTATAAGTGTCATCTGAGACAAGTTTCAAGGCGCCGAAGAGTGCAGCCGTAATCGGCTTGGGTTATGTAGGCCTTCCTACCGCGGCTTTATTAGCAGGAGCAGGTGTGCAAACTCTGGGAGTCGATATCAATCAAGAGCTTCTGCAGTCCTTAGATTCAGGAACGTTCAAACCTAAAGAGCCGGGGCTGTTTGAATTAGTCTCTGAAGCCAAATCTCTCAAGACTTTGAAATTTAGTGACGCCTTAGAACCCTCCGACGCTTACATAATCGCTGTTCCAACTCCGATTAATGAAGATAAAACCCCTCGCATGGATTATGTTCTGAGTGCAGCAAGATCAATTGCAAAGGTATTACAAGCAGGCCAGCTGGTCATCTTGGAATCCACTTCTCCACCAGGCTCTACCGAAATGGTTGCTCAGCAGATAAAGGAACTAAGACCAGATTTGGATACAACTGGAAAAGGTTCCGATTCAGTCAAGTTTGCCTACTGTCCAGAGAGAGTTCTTCCCGGAAACGCGTTACATGAAATAGTTAACAATGAAAGATTGGTTGGTGGGTTAACTGAAGAATCTGCATTGATGGCACAAAGTCTTTATTCAATGTTTACCAAGGGCAACATAGTGATTTGCAGTGATCGTGAAGCAGAAATGGCAAAGCTTGTTGAGAATTCTTTCCGAGATGTAAACATCGCATTTGCCAATGAAGTTGCAAGAATCGCAACTACGCTAGGAGTTCAGGCAAGAAAAGTTATTGAACTTGCGAATAGGCACCCAAGAGTCAATATTTTGAGCCCAGGGGTCGGCGTTGGTGGGCACTGTATATCTGTGGATCCATGGTTTTTGATTGATTCTGCTCCAGACGTTAGCAGTTTGATCAAATCGGCTCGAAAAGTAAATGACGGGCAGCCTTTGCTAATGGCTTCGGAAATTGCAAATCTTGCAAAGGCGACAGAAATTAGACGGATTGTATGCCTTGGTTTGTCTTATAAGCCAAACTCGGATGATCTGAGAGAATCACCATCCATTACACTCGTCAGAAAATTGATAGACGAAGTTGATAGCCTACCAATACTTGTGCTAGAGCCAAACGTCAGAGAATCTGAAGTTACCCGACTATTCGGAGAAAAAGTTAAGACTTTTAGTCCCGAAGAGAACCTAACTTCTTCGGACCTAGTGGTTGAACTTGTTGATCACGATTATTTCAAACAAATAGATTTAGGAGAATCCTTGGTCGTTAGAATTCACGGACGTGGCCAGGCGAATCATGGGCGAAATTAGAGATTCTATAAATTTCTTGGGTTTACGCGTTGATCCACTTACGATGGAGGAGACAATAGCCCAGTGCGACTTACTCATCAAAATGAGAAATAAGCAACATGTGGTAATAAATGCCGCCAAAGTTGTAACAGCTTCTGAATCAGAGGAACTAAGGGAAATCATAAATTCATGCGATTTAGTCAACGCTGATGGTATGGCCGTTGTTTGGGCTTCAAAACTCCTTAGAAATCCATTACCAGAGAGAGTGGCTGGGATTGATCTAATGAATAACTTGGTGACCCATGCTGTTGAAAGAAACCTAAGAATTTACTTGCTTGGAGCAGAAGAAGAGGTGTCCATGAAGGTGGCTGAAGTTTTTAGTCAGCGAGGCGCATCGATAGTTGGTAGGAGAAACGGCTTTTGGACAGATGCCCAAGAAACGGCTGTGGTAAGTGAAATATCAAAAACAAATCCAGATTTACTATTTATAGCCGTACCTAGCCCGAAAAAGGAATACTTTCTAAAAACACATCTTTTGAACCTAAATTGCGGACTCGTTGTGGGAGTTGGCGGTTCCTTTGATGTAGTTGCCGGGAAGACAAGAAGAGCCCCTAAATTCATGCAGGTTACCGGAATGGAGTGGTTTTACCGTCTCATTCAAGAACCTAGGAGGATGTTGAAGAGGTACGCCGTCGGAAACTCTAAGTTCATACTTCTGGTGTTCAGCGAGCTCCTAAGACGCAAAAAGTCCGCGACCAAGTGAGTGACGATTTTCAGAAAGTAGATGAGGTAATTTTTTGAGTCTCCGAGGAAAAGTCATTCTATTAACTCCGGCAGGTACTGGAGGAATTGCAACTTACGCTAGAGAATTGGAAAAGCATTGGACTTTGGATGAACCCAAGATCAGAGTGTGGAAAGTTCCAAGAAGCAATCTCGTAGGTTGGTTACTTTACACCCCTAAGTTAGTGTTCTTCATTGCCTATCTAATAATGTCCAAGCCGAAACTGGTGCATGTAAACCTGGCTTCAAAGGGAAGTCCAATCAGGAAGTACCCATATGTCTTGGTAACACGCTTATTTCGAATCAAGATAATTACACAGTTGCACTCGGGCAGGTTTGATAGTGACTTGATGTCCGTGACTTCAAATTCAATTTGGCGTATTGTGACCAAACAAATCTTGGGTTTCTCGGAAAAAATAATTTTTATAAACCGAAATCAAATGAAAACACTGATCGAGAACAGATTCTCGACCGCACGACAGAGTTATTTTCTTCCTAATCATGTGCATTTACCACTTTTAGGTGAGACAAGAAACAAATTCAAAACTTTTGATGCAGTTTACATTGGCCGCTTCTCAGTGGAAAAGGGAGCTCGTGAGTTGATCGGGGCTCTCGACGAAATGCCGGGGGATGCCAGAAATATTGCCATTGTAGGAAGAATTGAATTAGGAGGATATAGTGCTGGAAAGGAAGTTAAAATCGGTAAGCATGAAGTCACTTTTTTTGGTCAGGTACCGCACCTAAATGCAATGGAAATATTAGAAAGTTCGAAGATCCTATTGCTTCCGAGTCATTCAGAGAACTTCCCAATGGTGATCCTTGAAGCTTTTGCTAGAGGGATACCTGTAATTGCTACAAGTGTAGGGGAAATCCCCAACATCATTGAAAATGGCAAAGATGGTTGGATCGTAGGTGCTCATGACTCGGCTGACCTTGGCAATAAAATGTTCGTCTACTTGAATGAGCCTAAATTGGCAATAGAGCATGGGGAAATGGCCCGAAAAAAGGCGGAAGAACTCTACGATATTTCTCTTTATGCTGAAAAGCTAAAAAAAATTTATTTTTCTGAAAGTTGATTTAGTTCTATGCTTCTTCTGCTAGACGTAAAGAAGAACACGTAAAAGCAAAAGTTAATCCATAGGAATCCCGAAGAGGCAAACAGCCGAATTGGGCTCTCAAAGATTTCAGCCGTTAGGAACACAATGAATATTCCCAATAACACATTCTGTTTTTTTCTCAAGTTTATGTAAATGACACCAAGCAAGCCCACCAGATTAAGACAAGCCAAAACCACCCCGAAGTTAACGGCGTCATCTAAAAATTGATTGTGACAGTGGAAAGGCCTAAACCAGTCCACCGTATCAACTCCAAATATTCTCGCAATTGTATTTGGGCCAAAACCGAAAGCATGGCCTTGCGAAATCTTACTTTGACAAACTGACCATATGTCCAAACGTCCGCTGGTCAAGTCATTTGCCCCCTCTCTCAGGCTGCCAAAGAGAGAAAAAATCGCAAACGCTAAGACAGTAATGGAAGATAGAGCGGCCACGCGGTGTCTTCGCTTCTCTAGGGAATAGGCCCATATTGCCAAGATAACTACTGCCGCTAAAAGCCCTCCTCTGTTTTCGGTGAAGATCATTGTGACCAAGCTGAAAGTAGCCGCTAGGACATTTCTGTACTTGATTAGTGCAAGTGCGAACAACAAGGCGCAGAGCAATCCGATTACGTTGGGGTGCGCCGAGAGACCAGTAAGCCTTCGACCTAAGAGATTGAAACCAAATCCAGATTCGAATGAAACCCCCGATGGTAAAAGAATTTCAGTAAGCCAGCCCAGGACAATAAACGTTACAGATGATAAATAAAAAGTCCTTAGTAAAGTGTCCAAGTGAGAACGTGTCGCCGCAAAAACACCAAGCCCAACAGTTAGCAAGCCTGCTAGGTCTCCGGCTATTGAGTAATTATTTTGAATCACGCTCACAATTTGAAGCAAGAAAGAGATGCTGAAAAACACAAGTGCTAAAGGCGGAATTCGACCAAGATTTTTATTGGATCTTCCCGATGGGCTAAGTCTTAACATTAGAAGTAAGGCGCTGCTCAATAAAATCAACCAAAAACCAATTTGGGTAGACTGGGGATATCTTGGCGAACCGAGCGAAAAGAAACTCAACCACAACAAAAATTGCAAGGGTTTTTCACCTTTGATTACGGATGTGCTATCTAGGCTCACTCTTTACACAATAGCATTGGGTAAAAGCTAGAAAGTTTGGAGGTGATCCCAGTGGGTGTGCTCAAGCACTATTTGAATTTTCGAGTATTTTCCTTCGGGGCATCTCAGGTATTAGTTATGCTGGGAGGCTTATTGAGGCTGCCCGTTATTTCTTCAGCCACGAATCTGGGCGAGTTCTCTCAATACATCTTTTACTCTTCAATTTTGGGCGTTCTTCCAATATTTCTAGGTGGTTTGGTAAATAAAACTAGGATTCAGATTCTCACTAAATCAGAAATAAAATTGTCTTTCTCCAAGGTCGAAACATTTATAGTGATTGAGTCGGCGATCTTGATAATTTTCTTCTTAAACTTTTTCATCTTTGGTCTCACCGCGGTGGGCGATGTGGCAGTTCTCGGAGCTACGGCAGTTCTGCTAATTCGCTGGAGCCCCTATTACGGCTCCCAACAGGGAAATGGAAAGTTATGGCAACAAAATATTTCACAAGCCGCAGCCGCCGTATTTGGTTTGTGCCTAGTTTTTTTGATAGTACAAGGACCATTTTGGATTGGACTCAATAGTATTCAGAAACTGAACTTACTGGTAGTCTCCACATGCGTATCTGCTTGTTTGCCATACCTGTGGGCTCGCATCACCCAAAGATGGCTTTCCCACAAAATCTATTTTGGCAAGCGTTCAGGAAACTCGATTCTGAAATTTATCTCCGAACTGGCTTCGACACTTCCTCCCGCTGCTTTAACTTTTATAGACACTGCAACACTTCAGTTTGCTTCTACCCCGCATCAACTTTCTTTATATGGAGTCTCGCAAAGACTTTCTAGTATGGCCACATTCATGACTGGCGCTAATTATGTGCAAGAGGCAAATGACGTTACCATTTCAGGATCGCTTCAGCCAAAAATGGCATTTAGAAGATTTATGATCTTCAATTTGGTAAACCTACCCTTCCTATGCTTATTCGTTGTGAGCTCACCTTTTCTTGTCGATTTTCTAAGTTCAGGAAAATTGATTTTCGATTGGAAACTCATACTCGGCTACGTTCTTGTATCCGTCATTCAGCCAGGGTGGGTTGTAGTTTCAAATTTGGTTTACACGAGTGAATTTAATACCAAAAGGCTCGGACTTGGTATTTTGAAGTTTGTTATCCCCGTTTCTGTTTTTACAACAGTACTTGGAGGATACTTTCTGGGCGCTGCAGGCGTGGTCTTTGCCACTTCACTAAGTTACTGTTTTGCAATATCAACGGCTGCAAAACTTGTCTGGAAGCACTGAATTCATGAAAAAACCTGTAACGCTTCTCACTAGAAATCAGTTCGGTTACCAAACTGATTACTTTAATTATGCGAAATACCTATGTAAGTCAGAATTGGTGGTTCGAGTCTCTTTTGTTTGTATAGATGCAGGTCTCCCGAAAATTGAAAGTTCAAATGTTGATGTTAATTACGTAGCGGACACTTCCTCCTCGAAATTGATTAGGTTCGGCAAGCTTATATTCGCTGGGTACCGAAGCCTTAAGCTAGGCCATACCTTGGTGGTTAAATATTTTCCAGGAGTCTCGCTTCTTCGTCTAAGTTCAAATAGAAAAAACATCGTCTTAGACCTTCGAACGATGTCTGTTTCCCCCAATTCGTTGCGTCGCTTTATACAAGACCTTCTCTGCAAGGTTGAAATATCAGGGTTCCAAAGAATAACAGTGATATCTAAGCAAGTAGCCCAAAAGCTGTCCTTGAAAGATTGGCATCCACTTCCACTGGGCGCCAATCCTCCGGAAATTGGAAGTTTTAGTGAGACTATGAGCCAGTCGCGCATTCCAATTCTCGTCTATGCAGGTACTTTGGATGGTAGAGATTTAACAACGTTGATTAAAGGTTTTGAAAAGGCTTGTTCCCAGTCCGAAGTTCGTTTGAGGGTTATTGGTAGCGGAAAATCTTTAGATAGTTTGGTTGCTCTTGTTTCAGAACTAGGAATTACGGACAGAGTAGAGTTTTTGGGCCATGTTCCTCATGGTGAAGAATTCTCCAAACTTTTGCTTTCTTCCTCGATAGGGATCGTGCATGTTCCTCCTACGACTTATTACTCGGGACAGCCGAGCACAAAACTTTATGAGTATTGGGCTCATGGACTTCCAGTGCTTTGTTCTAATTACCCTGCAGGGGCAGATGAAGTACAAATCGGAACAGGGCTGGTATACGATTTTACTGAGAATGATTTGGCCGCAAATATAGTGGCAGCCTTGAAACAGGTTGATTCTTTTGACTACGCAAAAATAAGAGAGCTAGCCGAGGCTCGCACTTGGGAAAAGGTAGTAGAAAGCTATATATTGCCTATTTTAGATATTGAAAGAGACATTTAATCTAGTCAGCCAAACCATATAAACGATCTCCAGCATCTCCTAATCCAGGAACTATGTAGCCGTGTTCGTTTAGTTTTTCGTCTAAAGCACCAAGAACTATCTTTACGTCTTTGTCTCCTATGTGTTGTTCAACAGCTGAAACGCCTTCAGGAGCTCCAATTAGGCAAATACAGGTAACGTCGGTTGCTCCTCTTTCAAACACATAATCGATGGAATCGATTAGTGTTCCACCGGTAGCAAGCATTGGGTCAATAATGAAAACTTGTCTATTAGTTAGATCATCAGGAAGTCTGTTTGCATAGGTATATGGCTGAAGTGTTTCTTTGTTTCTTTTAATACCTAGGAAACCTACTTCTGCCGTTGGCAGAAGTTTTACGATGCCTTCTAACATTCCCAATCCTGCTCGCAGGATTGGAATGATGATTGGTCTTGGGTGGGATAGGTTCACACCGTGAGTCTTGGTGACTGGGGTCTCTATTTCAACCATTGTTGTTTTTACTTCTCTAGTTGCTTCATAGGCTAGAAGGGTAACTAGTTCTTCTACTAGCTGTCTGAATACAGGTGAAGGAGTGTTCTTATCTCTAAGAACAGTCAACTTATGGGTGATCAGTGGGTGATCTGCTACATGTATGCGCATAGGCTAAATCTAACAACATTAGGGGTGTGTGATGAATAAAGACTGGGAGCCATATATGAGGGCTGCCCTAACTGAAGCCCAGGTAGCCATGGATACATCAGGAGATGTTCCAGTAGGTGCAGTGATTGTCTCTAGCACTGGTGAGATTGTTGCTAGAGGCGGGAATCAGAAAGAGCTGTTGGGTGACCCAACAGCTCATGCTGAGATTGTTGCTATCAGGGAAGCAAGTTCTTTGTTGGGAGATTGGCGTTTAGCTGGCTATACCTTGGTGGTTACTTTAGAGCCATGTGTTATGTGTGCCGGTGCTATTCAAGCAGCAAGGATATCTAGGGTTGTTTTTGGTGCTTGGGATGAGAAGGTTGGCGGTTCTGGTTCTCTCTATGACTTAGTTAGAGATAAAAGACTTGGATCTGAAATAGAAGTAATCCCAGAGGTTTTGAGTTTAGAGGCAGGTAATTTGTTGAAGGAATTTTTTACCAATAAAAGATGAGAAGATTTGCTATTTCACTTTGTAAATGAATAGTAAATCAAAAGTTAACAAAAGTTAACGAATAAGAATTCTTTGCAAGCAGTTGCTATACAAACGTTAAACAGGCTACGTCGCTAAGGACTGTGACCCTACACTCAACTTGTAGTATTCCAATCCCACCTAGCTAGAGGAAGACATGTTCAAAAGCAAGAAAACTGCATGGCTGACCATAGTAGCGCTGCTAGTTCCAACTACCCTAGGTATGTTCGGAGCTTCTGCTGCTCAGGCTGCTGCATCTTCAACCACTCTCTCAACTTTTACAGTGAACGGTACTGATGCCGGCACTGATACCACTGGCTCACTGAACCTAGACGTTTCAACCCTTAACGTCAACAACGGTGTGCTATCTACCGACGTAGTTGCTACTGCAACTGATGCGGCTAACACTGATGTCACCATTGCTGGTGATTCCAACCTTCGGGTCGGATCTAACACTCTTACTGTTACTGTTACCGACAAGGATGACGCAACCAATAAGACGGTTTATACAAGAACTCTGAATGTTCTAAACAACGACAACTCAGCTGACATTGTCGTTAACCAGGATCTACTTATCAACGGTGAAAGCACCGAGGTCGACTGGGGAACAACTTCTGTTCCAGTAGTTGTAACACCTACCGACTCGAATGCAACAGTTACCGTAAACGGAACCAGTGTTGCTTTGGTTGGCGGTAAAGCTAGCACCACAGTTACCGGTCTAACAACAGGTGACAACACTGTGACTGTTGTTGTTACCGCTGCTAACGGTGAAACTGAGGAGTCAATCCTCACCGTTGTTGTTGATCAGAACACTGATACCAGCGCTACCATTACCGTCGAAGGGATCGTTGCTGACGATGGCGACACTATCCCGCTAGACGCTGGTATTACAGACCCAGACATCGAAGTAACCACAACTGACGTTAACGCAACTGTTGACATTGTTGGTGGATCTGATTTGATTCCTGGCGAAAACCGAGTAGACATTTATGTAACTGCTGAAGACGGTGTTACTTTCCAGGTTTACAACCTAACTTTGATGGTTGCTCTAGATGACGACGCCTCAGCAACTATTTCTGTAAACGGAACAGTTTACGGTGACGGTGACCAAGTAATTCTTCCTTACCAGACAACATCTGTGAATGTTTCTGTTTCTCTAGGTGACCCAGATGCCTCATACGTAATTGACGGAAACTCCGGTCTGCTTCAGGGCGACAATGACCTTCTAGTTACCGTTTATGCCCCAGATGGTGTTACATCTCTTCTATACACAATCACTTTGACTGTGTCTGACCCTGATGTAACTCTTTCATCTTTGAAAGTAAATGGCACTGAAGTAGCCGACCAAGGCTCAATCGTAGTTTCTACCACTCAGAACACCCTGACTCTAGTCACTACCGACTCCAGAGCTACTGTTGCTGTTGATGGCGGAACTTACAACCCTGCAACAGGTGCGATCACTCTTGAACTTGGTTCAAACGACATCGCTATTACTGTTACTGGTGATGACAAATCCACTACTCGCGAATACGACATCACCGTTGGTGTTATCGGAATTGAAGTTGAGTGGGAAGGCACTACTGATCCAACAATCGCTCTTCAGGGAGATGTGATCACAGTTCCTGGTTCTGTTGAAATGGTAACGGTTACCCCAACCACTCCTCTAACCGGTTGGATTGCAGAAGTTGAAGGTGACAAGGACCTAGACTTCGGAAACAACACCGTGACTGTTACTTTCACCTCTCCAGATAACGTTGTGATTGTAAAGAGCTTTACCGTGTTTGTTGGTCCAGCTGACCTAACGTTGAGCACTTTCACTGTAGGTGAAGAAGATGTGACTCTGACTGGTCTAACTGGAACTGTCGCTTTGGACCCACACACAACTAGTGCAGTTGTTGAAGTTGAAACAACTGATGAGCGCGCAACCTTCACTGTTACCGGTGGAAACAACTTAGTTGTTGGAAACAACAACCTGGTTGTAGTTGTTACCGGTGCCGATGGCAGGACTGCTACTTACACTGTGAACGTTTACGTCACACCATCTGACAACAATGAAATTGATGCAATCTCAATCAATGGTGTTTTGTTAGATGACGGTGCAGACTTCACAGAGGTCGAAGCTGGTTCAATTGCTATTTCAGTCGACCCAGCTGATGAAGCAGCAACGGCAGCAATTACTGTTGCTGCAACTGCTGGCAGCTTCGGTGGTTCAGCTACCTACTCAAACGGCGTTATCACCGGTTCTGGTTACATCACAGTAAGTGTTGTTGTGACTGCTGAGAATGGCTCTGCCGCAGCTCCAGTTACCTTCAACTTGCTAGCAACCAAGGACTTCGATGTGGTTAGCGGTTCAAATCCAAGCACAGACACTCTTCGAGTTGGCACCTATGCATCCAGCAAGTTCAGCACTGTTTCTGGCTTCTTCCCAGCCGGAACCAAGTTGAGTTACCAGTGGTTGGCTGACGGAGTAGCGATGTCTGGAAAGACAACTAGCCGTTTGCTGCTGACAGCAGATGACCTAGATCGTGAAGTTCGACCAGTTGTTTCAGGCATGGTAAGCGGAGTCAAGAAGACTTTCGTAGGCCAAAAGCTTGAAGTTTCTAAGGGTCTGATTGCTCTCTCATCAACTCCTGCAATTCTAGGTAAGCCTGCGTTCGGTGGAACTCTAAAGGCTATTCCGAAGAAGTGGAGCGACGGCGTTGACCTTGCCTACCAGTGGTATGTAAACGGTGTTGCTTTGGCTGGAGCATCCGGTGAGACCTTCGACATCACCTCAGACAATGTCAACGTAGGTGACACGGTCAAGGTTGCTGTAACAGGAACTGCAGATGGTTACGATGACTTGACTAAGGTCAGCTCTGAAGTAACCCTTGTTACTGGATCGCTTCGCATAACTGACAAGCCAACTGTTTCAGCTGATTCAAACGGCTACGTTACCGGTGCAACACTCACTGTTACCTCTGGTGCAACCAACAACACAGATGCGACTGTTGACTTCCAGTGGTACCGCAACGGTGTTGCTATTGCCGGTGCTATGGATGCTGAATATGAAGCCACAACAGCTGACTTCGGAAAGAAGCTATCTGTGACTGTTAGCTACTCAGCATTCAACTTCACCTCTACCTCAATCACGCTAAAGACCCCAACCATCAAGGTCGGAACTCTAGATGACCCAGATGCAGCGATGATTGGATTGAGCCAGAACGCAGACAAGCTAATTGCCTTCGGTGGATACTCAACCGGTGCTGCTACCAGCTCAGTAAAGTACACCTGGTACCGTAACGGCCGTGCAGTTCTAGGCCAGACCAGCAGCCAATACACCTTGAGCTCAAAGGATGCTGGCGCGGTTATCGCGGTCAAGGTTGTTGCTAACTACACTGGCTACAAGTCAACCTCCACTCTTACCAGTGGTTATGACAACTACCAGGTAGACAACTAACCCTCCTGAATAAAAGTAGATCGGGCTTCTCTAAAGGGGAGCCCGATTTACTTATGGGAAGTAACTTTAGTAACCTTTATCTCGGTGACGTGTCCGAGTGGCCGAAGGTGCAACTCTCGAAAAGTTGTGTGGGTGAAAGCCCACCGTGGGTTCAAATCCCACCGTCACCGCCATTTCGATTTGCAGCTGAACCAGTAAGAATTCATTGCATTAACCAATAGGTTTCTTTCCAAATTCACAAAGACAACCTAGGATTTTAGTGGTAACATTCGAATAGTTTGCTTGTGTCTCGGGCGGAAGGCAAGTAATGCCAAAAATTACTATTCATGGAAATCAGCTGGAGGTGAGTTTTTCACCAACAGAAAGATATCTCCTTGGCCGACGGGATGTGAGCCTGGACTTAGATCGGGTAGTGGATGTTTCGCTAGTTCCTAAACCTAAATCTTCCGATCTTGGTCGAAGAGTGTCTAAAGCCTCTCTGTTAGGTGGTCTAACCGGTGAATATCGTTCTGGATCTCGGAAGATTCTTGTAATCGGCAGATCTTCATATATAAGGATTACACTGCGACACCCTTCATTCGATGAGATCTGGGTGGGTGGCCAAAGTCAGCTCGCTACTGCTGAGAGCATAACCTTGGCTTTGAAGAAGTAATTTTTAAACTCACTTCGTTTTTCTACAATTTATTCGAAAAATCGAATAATCTTTAGTAATCGTGAACAAATTGGTTATTTCTGACGGGGTTGCATTTATTAAATTGTCCCGTTTGGAGAGATTTCTCTTGGGCAGGCCTTATTTGGCCTTTGAGGTAAGTCGAATTAGTACCTTATACATGGAGAAACGTCCTAAACGTCAGGAACTTGGTGATAGGAAGTCCCCTAATTTCTTGAATATATTCAGGGTTGGCGAGTATTTGCTTGGAGTCAAGCGGATCTTGGTAATTGGCCCTAAATCTGAGGTGTGCCTCAAGATTTTACTGATGAGCCCCCATTTTGATGAGATTATGTTGACTGGCAAATCCATAGAAGTTGACTATGTTGAGCTGTCAAAATACGCCAAAATAGTGCCTTCACGCAATGCTAATTGAGTCTTATGGGCACATTTCAAATTGGTAAAGAATCCCCAGAAACCCCATTTTTGCCCTAATGTTGACTGTAAGCGGGTAATTTCCCATCAAACTCTACCGAGGAAGACATTCACGTGTTTAGATCAAAGCGCATTTCGCTACTTACAATTCTTGCTCTAATGCTGCCTTCTGCTGCAACTGTTGGCATGTTCAACAGCACAGCTGCTATGGCCGCATCTTCAGAGCTTTCAGTCTTTACCGTTAACGGAACTGATGTTACGGACGGTATGTCACTGGACCTGGATGCAAACACAACTTCTGTTGATGTTGTAGCAACTCCAGTCGATCCAGATGCAACTGTAAACATCACTGGAGATACCAATCTAGTTGCTGGTGGTAATGATTTAGTTGTCACAGTTACCAGCACTGACTCTGTAGTTTCCACTTATACAGTGAGTTTGAACGTTCTTCTGAGTTCAGATACTGGAGCAACCATTTATGTAAACGGTAATCTTCGAGTCGATGGGGAAGATGTCTACGTCGACTATGGAACCGAATCGGTATCAGTTTCAGTCGAAACAACTGACCCTAATGCTACTTATTTCATTACTGGTGATTTAGCTTTAGAAACTGGGGATAACGATCTAGTTGTTACTGTGACTGCCGCCGATGGTGTGAGCTCACAGGATTACAGCATAAATGTTAATGTTCACGAAAATACAGACACTACGGTCAACTCGATTACCGTGAATGGAAATTCAGTTGTTGACGGATCATCAATTGATTTAGATCCACTAACCACCGAAGTCGATGTTCAAGTAGATACCACTGACATCAACGCCACCTTTACTGTCGAAGGTGATAGCGATCTTGTTGCTGGAGAGAACACCCTGATTGTTACTGTCACGGCTGCTGACGGAGAAACTCAGAGCCAGTACTTCGTAACAATGAACGTTTTGCTGAACACTGATGTGTCTCTCTCAACACTTACCATCAATGGCATTGATGCTGCTCAAGGAGATTATGTAACTGTTGAACCTCTTACTACTGAAGTTGACATTGTTGTTGAGACAACAGATCCAAATGCGACTTACGAAATCGTTGGAGGAACTGATCTGGTTCCTGGTGAAAATGGTTTGTTGATTACTGTAACAGCAGCGGATAATGAGACTGTTGGCGAAATTTATCTAACCATAGTGGTTGCTCCTAATACTGACGTTTCAATAAATGGAATTTTCGTAAATGGACTCGAGACCGTTGACGGCGACACACTGGACATTCCATCAAACACTCAAACTGTTGAAGTTGTTGTATTTACGAATGACCCTGATGCAACATACATAGTCGATGGTGACACCGGACTTTCAGTTGGAGAGAACACTTTGACCATCATCGTTACCGCTGCTGATGGAGAGACCAGTCAAGATTATGTAGTCACTCTGAACGTTCTAGTGGGAGCGGTCACCCTTGAATCATTAACCGTGAACGGTGATGAAGTTGCAGATGGTGACACGGTTGACCTAGAAGCTGGTACTGAGTCTGTTGATGTTGCAGTGGTTACCACAGACCCTGACGCCTCTTTCGAAATCGCTGGAGATGGAGATCTTGTTCTTGGTGCTAACACCTTGACTGTAACTGTAACTTCAGTCGATGAAACTGCTTCAGAAACATACACAATTATTCTGAATGTTTTGCCTTACGATGATGCATCTTTCTCTAGCATCGAAGTGAATGGAAATGTTTGGACTGATGGACAAGTTCTAGTAACTGATGCTGGTGATCTTGATGTTGTCGTTTATACCAACAACGAGTATTCAACCGTTGCCGTGGAAGGTGCGACTACTAACGTCTCTGGTTTTGCAACTTTGACTGTTACAGTTACCGCTCAGGATGGCGAGAGCACTCAGTCAGCAGAGATTACCGTTCTTGCTGCCAATGACCTCACAGTCACTGCTGCCAACGATGCGGAGTTCAGAATCGGAACTACCTTGAGCATTCCACGTGCCCAATTCGACAAGACTGCAAAGGTAAGTTACTTCTGGATTCGAGGATTAGATTCAAGTCCGGTAGCTGAAGGTCCAAAGTACAAGTTGTCAATCGATGACTTCGACCAGGATCTTCGTGCTGGTGTATTAATCACTAAGAAAGGTCAGCCAGACCTGACTGTAATTTCTAGAAGTATCGAAGTTCTTCCTGGAATCATTGCTAAGGCTCCGACTCCTTCAATCAAGGGTAAGGCTGCAGTTGGCAACACATTGACAGCCACCACCAGAGACTGGATGGACGGAATCGAACTGAGTTACCAGTGGTACCGTGATGGCGACGCAATTGATGGTGCAACTTCAGACAGCTATGACCTAGTAGCTGAGGATGCCGAAACCTCGATCAGCATTGGAATTACTGGAACCATGGAAGGTTACGAGCCACTAGAAAAGGTATCGAAGGCAGTTTCAGTAGCTCTTGGTGTTCTCAAGTACTCTGACCGCCCAAGTATCACTGGTGATTTCGTAACTGGTGGCACCGTTGAGGTAAACCCTGGAACTTGGCCAGACGGCGCAGACATCAGCATTCAGTGGTTGAGAAACGGTGAAGAACTTATGGTCACATCAGCCGACGAAAACTCGTATGTCTTGGCTTATGACGACTACAAGACTACTTTCGGAGCTACAATCTTGGTAAGCAAGCCTGGTTACAAGGACGCTTCATTCAAGATGAAGGGCCGTGTAGTTAAGGTCGGTACTTTGGAAGAAGTTCCAACCCCGGTAATCAACGGTGACGCTATGGTAGGCGAGACCCTAGATGCAGATCCAGGTGAGTACCCAGACGGAACTACCTTCAAGTACATTTGGAAGCGAAACGGACGGGTTATTCAGTCCGCTGGCGACTCCTCATACACCTTGAACTCAAGGGATGTCGGAGCCGATATTTCTGTGAAGATTATCGCCTCAATCCCTGGTTACAAGTCAGTCCGAGTTGAATCTGACACAGTTTCAGTCTCAGGTGCAGAGTAACCCTAGGTAAAAGCTCTAGTCGGGCCTCCTCTGGAGGCCCGATTGGCTTTTAAGGGCAATTTATTGTTGCGTTAATGCAATAAACCCCTATAAGATGGTCTTTCGACCCCAAAACCCACGTAAGCATATTTCGGCTACGCTATTATCCGCATATTTCGGCGGAACAGTTTGGGGTGGAACTACCATAGACCGTTCTCAACCAGTAATCCTTTGAAGGGGTAATCTTGGCATCCAAGAAGAACAATAAAAACATCCGTTCCGCCCAGCGTCTATCTTTCGCGAAAACTCGCGAACCGATCGAGCTTCCTAACCTACTCACACTGCAGACTGAGAGCTTTGAATGGCTTATCGGCGCTGACAGTTGGAGAAATAAGGTTGGCAAAGAAGCTAAGACCGGTTTGGAAGAAGTTTTCGAGGAGCTATCTCCAATTGAAGACAACCCAAACAATCCAGCAGAAGCAAAGATGGGACTTGAATTCAAGGACCCAGCGCTAGATGCACCTGCATACACTCCTGATGAGTGCAAGATTAAAGGTAAGACTTACGCTCGCCCACTTTATATCAAGGCGGAGTTCACCAACTACAAGACTGGTGAAATTAAATCTCAGACTGTCTACATGGGTGAATTCCCAATCATGACTCCTGAAGGCACCTTCGTGGTTAACGGAACAGAGCGTGTAGTTGTTTCACAGCTTGTTCGTTCTCCTGGTGTTTACTTCTCAGTGTCAACTAACACCACTGGTAACCTTGACGTTCGTAACAACAAGGCTCAGATCATTCCTTCTCGTGGTTCATACCTAGAGTTCCTGACCGAATGGGTGAAGGATGACCGTAAGTCTGTTTCACGTTTCGGTAAGCCAGTCTTGCAGGTGCAGGTTGACCGTAAGACTAAAGTCTCTGCAACTATTTTCTTGAAAGCACTTGGAATGTCTCGTGAAGAGATCCAAGCTACTTTTGCTGATGTTTACGATTCAATCAAAACCAATGCAACTGATTGGGAGATTGACCTAGACCTAATCAACAACACTTTGGATTACGACGAGTCACGTGCATTCACTACTCCAGTAATCACTAAAGAAGATGCTTTGAAGGAAATGTATCGCAAGGTTCGTGGTGAATCAGGTAATGCTGATGCTGCTGAAGCTTGGTTGAAGTCTGTTTACTTTGACAAGAAGCGTTACAACCTTGCTCGCGTTGGTCGTCACAAGCTAAACCGCAAACTAGGTATCTCGGTTGAAGAGAACACCACTGTCTTGACTAAAGAAGACATCGTAGCAACCATGAAGTATTTGTTGATTTTCGATCTTGCTTTGAAGAACAAGGCTGACATCACTGGTTCATTGAGCTTCAAGCTAAAGATGGATGCAGCGAAGGTTGATGTGAAGATTGCTTCTGACGACATCGATGACTTCCAGAACCGTCGTATTCGTTCGGTTGGTGAACTAATCCAGAACCAGGTTCGTATTGGTCTAAGCCGTATGGAGCGTGTGGTTCGTGAGCGCATGTCTACTCAGGATGTTGAGGCTATTACGCCACAGACTCTGATCAACTTACGTCCAGTAGTGTCTGCCATCAAGGAATTCTTTGGTGCCAGCCAGCTATCTCAGTTCATGGACCAGAACAACCCACTTGCTGGCCTTGCTCACAAGCGTCGTCTATCAGCGCTTGGCCCTGGTGGTATCGCTCGTGAGCGTGCCCAAATGGAGGTTCGTGACGTTCACCCTTCTCACTACGGAAGAATGTGTCCAGTTGAAACCCCAGAAGGTCCAAACATTGGTCTTATCGGATCGCTAACTGCATACGCTCGCATCAACACTTTCGGTTTCATCGAGACTCCATACAACAAGGTTGTAAACGGTAAGGTCTCAGGCAAGATCGAGTATTTAGATGCAGCCGCTGAAGATGGCAAGGTAATTGGTGGTGCAGATGTTCCATTAAACGCCGATGGGGCTTTTGCTAACAAGAAGGTGTTTGCTCGTTTCAAGGGTGACGTTGTTGAAGTTGACAACGACCAGGTTGATTACATCGACATCTCACCACGTCAGCTAGCTTCGGTTTCAACTTCGTTGATTCCGTTCCTAGAGCACGATGACTCAAGCCGTGCCTTGATGGGTGCAAACATGCAGCGTCAAGCAGTTCCATTGCTGCGCAGCGAAGCTCCACTGGTTGGTACCGGTATGGAACGCGCTGCTGCCATGGACTCACACGCAGTTGTTATCGCTCGTAACGCTGGTGTTGTTGAAGAAGTTGACGCTGACCTAATCGTGGTTCGCAACGAGGACAACAAACTAGACAAATACACCTTGCGTAAGTTTGAGAGATCAAACCAGGGAACCGCTATCAACCAGACTTCTATTGTTTCGGTTGGTCAGAAAGTTCTAGCTGGTGAAGCTCTTGCCGATGGTCCAGCAACTGACCTAGGTGAACTTGCTCTGGGTAAGAACCTACTGGTGGCGTTCATGCCTTGGGAAGGTCACAACTTCGAAGACGCGATCATCATCAGCCAAGCTTTGGTAAAAGATGACACACTGTCATCTATCCACATCGAAGCTCACGAAGTTGAAGCTCGTGACACCAAGTTGGGTAAAGAAGAAATTACTGCTGACCTACCAAACGTTTCTCAGGAAGCTTTGGCTCAACTAGACGAACGCGGAATCATTCGCATCGGTGCTGAAGTAAGACCGGGAGATATCTTGGTCGGTAAGGTTACCCCTAAGGGTGAGACCGAGCTTTCAGCTGAAGAGCGTCTACTAAGAGCTATCTTCAACGAGAAGAGCAAGGAAGTTCGCGACACTTCACTTAAGGTTCCACACGGTGAAGCCGGAACTGTTATCGACGTAAAGGTCTTCGACATTGAAGCAGGAGATGACGAACTAGGAGCCGGTGTGAACCAGCGCGTAGTAGTCCACATCGCTCAAAAGCGTAAGATCACCGAAGGTGACAAACTTGCCGGTCGTCACGGAAACAAGGGTGTTATTTCTAAGATCCTTCCAGTTGAAGACATGCCATTCCTAGAAGATGGAACTCCGGTAGACATCATCTTGAACCCACTAGGTATTCCAGGTCGTATGAACTTCGGTCAGGTTCTAGAAACTCACCTTGGTTGGATTGCCAAGCAGGGTTGGGAAATAAAGTCTGGCGCTAAGTGGGCAGAACACCTAGCTGAAGAACTGCACTCAGCAGCTCCAGGCACCAAGGTAGCTACCCCGATCTTCGATGGTGCACACAAAGATGACATCATCGGCCTTCTAGATTCAACCTTGCCTAACCGCGATGGTCAGAAGCTAGTTGACAAGACCGGTAAGGCTAGATTGTTCGATGGTCGCTCAGGTGAGCCATTCCCAATGCCTATCTCTGTTGGTTACATGTATGTCTTGAAGTTGCACCACTTGGTCGATGACAAGATTCACGCACGTTCAACCGGCCCTTACTCAATGATTACTCAGCAACCACTAGGTGGTAAGGCTCAGTTCGGTGGTCAAAGATTCGGTGAAATGGAAGTTTGGGCTTTGCAGGCATACGGTGCTGCACACACCCTGCAAGAACTTCTTACCATCAAGTCAGATGACATCACCGGTCGTGTTAAGACCTACGAGGCAATCGTTAAGGGTGAGAACATCCAGGCTCCTGGTATCCCAGAGTCCTTCAGAGTTTTGGCTAAGGAAATGCAATCCCTAGCGTTGAACGTTGAAGTGCTCAATGCCGAAGGTGGCGTAGTTACTTTGAAGGATGAAGACTTCGAGCGTGACATGGCCGTTGAAAACATGGACGGCATCAACCTGGCTCGTAACGAGTCTTCAGCTGTTGACAACGAACAGCAATACTTCTAAAGCGAATAGAACGAGAGAAAAAGATAACTATGGATATTGAAACTTTCAGCTCCCTAAGAATTGGTTTAGCAACCTCAGATGACATTCGCTCATGGTCTAACGGTGAAGTAAAGAAGCCGGAGACCATCAACTACCGTACCCTAAAGCCTGAGAAGGACGGTTTGTTCTGTGAGAAGATCTTCGGTCCTACTAAGGACTGGGAATGTTCTTGTGGTAAATACAAGCGCGTTCGTTTCAAGGACATCGTTTGTGAGCGCTGTGGTGTTCAGGTAACTAAGTCTTCAGTTCGTCGTGAACGTATGGGTCACATCGAACTAGCAGCTCCAGTCACCCACATCTGGTACTTCAAGGGTGTGCCTAGCCGTTTGGGTTACCTACTTAACATGGCTCCTAAGGACCTTGAGAAGATTATCTACTTCGCCGCTTACCGGGTAATGCAGGTTGATGAAGAGCTAAAGAAGATGGATTGGGTCCTAATCAAGGACGATTACATCACTCGCATCAAGCAGACTCTGCACGATCGTTTCGAAGAGATGATGGATGTTGCTCAGGAAGAGTATGACTTCCTCTCTGAGCAGGGTCTTGACCTGCAGATTGCTGTGAAGATCTGGGAGGCACCTACTTGGGTTGACCGCCAGTTCGTCAAGAGCATCGAGCAGATGGTCAAGATGGAAGTTGATGACCCGAAGAACTACCTAGACAAGCCTTTCACCGCAGCTATTGCTGAGGGTAAGGAAGCCATTGCTCGTGAAGCTGCAGCGCAGAAGGTAATCAACCAGAAGATCAACGAGTTCCGTAAGAAGACCGAGAAGATCGTTCGTGAGTATGCCCGTCTAGAGCGTCCAGACTCGCTGCAGAAGGAACACCTTTCATGGCGTCAGTTCCTAATGGCAGAAGAAGGTCAGCTAATTCAGAACGACGTTCTGTTTGACTACTTCGACTACTACTACGGTGACTACGTTGTGACCGAAATCGGTGCCCTTGCTATTCAGCAGGTTCTAGCCGAATTCGATCTAGCCGGTGAAGCTGACAAACTAAAGAAGGAAATCGCTGAGAACAAGGGTTCAAAGCAGACCCAGGCGATTAAGCGTCTGAAGGTTGTTTCATCTTTCTTACAGTCAAACACTCCGGCTACCTCAATGGTGCTGGATGTTCTTCCAGTGTTGCCACCGGAAATTCGTCCAATGGTTCAGCTTGATGGTGGAAGATTTGCTACCTCAGATCTCAACGATCTTTACCGTCGTGTGATCAACCGTAACAACCGTCTAAAGCGTTTCGTTGACCTAGGTGCAGTTCCTAAGACCATCTTGAACAACGAAAAGCGCATGCTGCAGGAAGCAGTTGACGCCCTGTTCGATAACGGACGTCGTGGACGTCCAGTTACCGGAACCGGTAACCGTCCACTGAAGTCACTGTCTGACCTGCTAAAGGGTAAGCAGGGACGTTTCCGTCAGAACCTTTTGGGTAAGCGTGTTGACTACTCAGGTCGTTCAGTTATCGTGGTTGGTCCACAGCTGAAGATGCACCAGTGTGGTCTGCCTAAGCTGATGGCTTTGGAATTGTTCAAGCCGTTTGTGATGAAGCGTTTGGTTGACCAAGGCATTGCACAGAACGTGAAGAGTGCTAAGCGTATGGTTGAGCGCAGCCATTACAAGGTTTGGGATGTTCTAGAAGAAGTTATTCGTGAGCGTCCGGTGCTACTAAACCGTGCACCTACCTTGCACCGTCTAGGTATCCAGGCGTTTGAGCCACTTCTGGTTGAAGGTAAGGCTATCCAGCTGCACCCACTAGTTTGTGCTGCTTTCAACGCTGACTTCGATGGTGACCAGATGGCTGTTCACCTACCGCTATCGGTTGAAGCTCAGGCTGAAGCCCGTCTATTGATGCTTGCTTCTAACAATATCTTGAAGCCTTCAGATGGCAAGCCAGTGGCAACTCCTTCGCAGGATATGATCATTGGTCTTTATTACATGACCACTCTTAAAGAAGGTGGACTTGGTGAAGGACATGTATTCGGTTCGCTAGCTGAAGCACAGTTGGCTTACGACATGCACATGCTCGACGTTCAATCAGCTATCAAGATTCGGTTTGATGGTGAACTTCGCGACACCTCACTGGGTAGAACTTTGTTCCGTGAAGCACTACCTGCAGGTTTCGAATGGACTGAAGGCCGCGTAGGCAAGAAGGAAATCTCTAAGATTCTTGAACTGATGGTGGAAAAGTGTGATCGCGTTGAAGTTGCTCAAGCTCTTGATCGCATCAAGGATGCAGGTTTCTACTGGGCTACTCGTTCAGGTGTTTCTATGGCTATCTCGGATGCCAACTTCGACTCTGAAGGTAAGTTCGACAAGCAGCGTGCCAAGATGATTCAGGAAGGTGAGAAAGAACACACCAAGATTCAGGAATCCTTCGACGTCGGTGGTATTACCGACCTTGAGCGTCGTGACGAACTAGGTGCGTTGTGGTTCAAGAGAACCGCTGAAATCGAAACCTTGCTGAAGGATGAAATCCCTCAGGGTAACGCTATCCGCATGATGGTTGAATCAGGTGCTCGTGGTAACTGGATCCAGATTCGTTCTGTTCTAGGTATGCGTGGACCGGTAGCAACATCTTCCGGTGACTTCGCTCCGATGCCTGTAAAGGGTAACTACCTGGTAGGTCTAACCGCTTCTGAATACTTCATTAACGCAACCGGTGCTCGTAAGGGTAACGCTGATACTGCGATGAAGACTTCTGCTGCTGGTTACCTAACCCGTCGTCTAGTTGACGTAGCTCAGGACGTTATCGTTCGTGATCCTGACTGTGACACTTCTCGCTACCTAGAGAAGTCGCTAAAGGATGTTGACGGTAACTGGGATGACCAGAACATCGAACTTTCTGTCATGCAGCGTAACCTAGCTGAAGACGTGAAGGTTGATGGCAAGGTTATTGCTAAGCGCAACGACTCAATCAACATTCAGTTGGTCAACATCTTGAAGGCTGCTGACGTTGAAACCGTCAAGGTTCGTTCAGTATTTACCTGTGATGCACTAAGCGGTGTTTGTGCTGCTTGTTACGGTGTATCACTTGCAACCAACCAGCCTGTTGAGCTTGGTGAAGCTATCGGTATTATTGCTGCTCAGTCAATTGGTGAGCCAGGTACACAGCTAACCATGCGTACCTTCCACACCGGTGGTGCAGCTGCTGCAACTACCAAGCGCACCATCTTGAAGTCAATCGGTGGTCAGAAGGTTCGTGTTGAGCGTCTGATTTCTTATGACATCACTCAGGGTCTAACCGGTGTTACCGATCTTTTGGAAGCACGTCCAGGTTGGCGTCAAGGTAAGGTCGGTGTCCTAGCCTTCTGGCCAGGTCGCATCGAACTGAAGGCAACCGGTCGTGAATTCGTTTCACTAAACCGTGATGTTACTGTTCGTGAAATCGCTGAAATCGATGCTAAGGATGACAAGACCACAAAGAACAAGATCTTTGCTCAAGTTATCGTTGCTGTTGATGACAAGGATGGATCGAAGGTTGCTGACACCACTAAAGCTGGTAAAGCTGTAATCGTTCAGGAAACCGGTGTGGTTACCAAGGTCACCGACGACTTTATTGAAGTTGAAGTTGACCGCACAGTAACTCCACGTCTAGAGCCAGGTATTAACTTGTCTGATGCCAAACTTTCTGAAGTTCAGGCTGAGAACAAGCGTGCCAAGAGCTTGATGGCTAAGGTTCGTTACGAACTAGTTCCTTTCGCTCACGACGGTAACAAGTCGAAGCAGCGTGTATTTGCCAAGGTTGGCGACAAGGTAGTTAACGGTCAGGTGCTTGCTGATGGTTTGATTAGCTACCCAGTTGCTGATGCTGAAGCACTACCGAAGCTAAAGAAGGCAAAGATTGAAGCCGGCAAGGCGCTAAACGCCGCTGAGCTAATTTCTAAGTTCGGAATCGTCAAGGAAGTTGATGTATTCATCACTCCTTCAGATGAAGGCTACGAAGAGGCAGAGAAGATTGCACAGAACTATGCGTTCAGCCGTTCAACTTCGAAGACCTTCCAGAAGCTTTCACCGAAGGACAAGATTGCAACTATTTCTGCCGGTGAAGTCGAAGCTGAACTTTTGGTTCAACCAGGCGACTGGGTAGGTCAGGGAGAATATGTCATCGACGGAACTCCTAACCCACACGCAGTATTGTCTGTGCTTGGTCCAAAGTGGGCAGCCTACGAAATCATCAAGGGTGTTCAGGCGATCTATGGTTCACAGGGTGTGCCATTGCACGACAAGCACCTCGAAGTTATCGTTCGTCAGATGCTAGGTAAGGTCACTGTGATCGAATCTGGTGAGACCGACATGCTACCTGGTGAAGTTATCGACCGCACTCGCTTCCAGGCTAAGAACCGTGAGGCTCAAAAGTCTGGCCAGAAGCCTGCTTCAGCACGTCAGGAAGTAATGGGTATGACCCGTGCTTCTTTGGCTGCTCAGTCATGGTTGTCAGCTGCTTCGTTCCAGGAAACCACCAGAGTTCTTACTCAGGCGGCCCTAGACCGTAGAGAAGACAAGCTTGAAGGTCTGAAGGAGAACGTCATCATCGGTAAGTTGATCCCAGCCGGTACTGGTCTAAAGACCTACCGTGATATTGAGGTTCAGGCTACCGAAGAGGCTAAAGCTGCCCGCTATCCAAACCGTATTTGGGAGACCCAAGAGGCCCCAGAAATGGCCGATAGCCTAGTTTCAGCCAACCCTTTCAGCACAGATCTAGACGACTGGACTGAAGACAAAGAATAACCAAAAATTCTGTTTGACCCACCCGAGTTCTTTCAGGTAGGCTAGGCAAGGTTTGAAATAGACCAAGCCTGCGAGCCAGATTGAGCTCCGGTGGGAAAAAACAGTATTTTGATACAGCTTTTGCTGTGTCTAAACCAAGTAATAAAAACACTCGGTTGCTAACGTGACCGAAATAACCAAGGAGAAGTAGTGCCAACAATTCAGCAGTTGGTCCGTAAGGGTCGCAGCGCGAAGCCAAGCAAGTCAAAGACGCCTGCTCTAAAGTCAAGTCCGCAGCGTCGTGGTGTTTGCACCCGTGTTTACACAACCACACCGAAGAAGCCAAACTCGGCTTTGCGTAAGGTGGCACGTGTTAAGTTGTCAAACGGTATTGAAGTTACCGCTTACATTCCAGGCGAAGGTCACAACCTCCAGGAGCACTCGATGGTGCTGGTTCGTG
>Ga0214923_10002202_pt1 | contig 26288 bp, 26 predicted proteins | sample LL1510_MetaG_FD_177993 | JGI IMG/M metagenome (GOLD analysis project Ga0214923, IMG submission 177993) | Freshwater microbial communities from Lake Lanier, Atlanta, Georgia, United States - LL-1510 | ecosystem: Environmental > Aquatic > Freshwater > Lake | place: USA: Georgia | collected...
ACCAACACCAACACCAACCCCAACACCAACCCCAACACCAACACCAACACCAACACCAACACCAACACCAACACCAACACCAACACCAACACCAACACCAACACCAACCCCAACCCCAACACAAGCCAACTACACCCTTGCCGAGGTAAAAAAACACAACAACCGATTTGATTGTTGGACGATTGTCGAAGGCGGTGTTTACGACTTAACTAAATGGATCACCAGCCATCCCGGCGGTGCTACCGTGATTATCGCGTTGTGCGGAAAAGATGGGACTGAAGATTTCCTCACGAGACATGGCGGTCAACAGAATCCGGAAAATCAGCTATCGACCTATTTTTTGGGAAAACTTGGGGGAGAGTAATCAAGGGCAAAGCATTCCTTCAAACAATACCCCTATACTTCGAATTACTATCTTTAAGACTGACTAAATCATCGGAGCGAAATTATGGATCAGAAAGATCTTCTTGAACTTTGGAATACCAAGCGCAACCAAATCATCATGGCGCAACTTCCACCCGCGCTAGTTCTCACTGCACTCTTCGTCACTGCAGCATTTGGAAAATTTGAAGCTGCACCTGATGCTGCACGCTATCTCACTATCGGTGTTGCAGCCGTGACCGGAATTCTGTCGGTAGTCACCCAATATGCAACTATTCGGGAAGCAGAAGCGCTACTTATTGACCTTAACCGCATAGAGGGTAAAACAGCACTAGCAGCAAAAATTGGTGAGTCACGTTCTTTCCTCTCATTAACCGCGATTATGCTCGTTCTCTTTAGTTTGGCAACAACAGCACTTGTTGTCTGGGCAGTTCTTGGTAAATGATGAATATTGGCTTTGCGATATTTCTTATATTCGCCGCGGCTCTAGGACTTCTGCTCTACAAATATGAGCGACCATCAACTTCAAAAAAGAAGTTAACCGGTCGTGGTGGAGATTTTGCAGAGTAAGTGATTTAGTCTCACGATTTTTAGCTACTGTTTTTAGCTACGGAAATTTCCTTTGCCAAATCCTTAATAATCTTCTAAAAACTATTGAGGGTTTAGAATCCCTGCCCTACTGACTCACTATCACCAAGTCATTGACTAAAAGTGAGTAAATCTTCAGAGCCACTTACGCTCATAAGTGGGTTGTGAGGGACTCGAACCCCAATAGGGATTATGTACTCACATGGTCCACAGATGGATGTAACCGATCTTGAACTATCTCCCATAGTAGAGATGTGGTCTGACATTTACTAGATATTGAACAGATTTAGGATGGATTTGGGCGAGATCTGTAGGGGAATCTTTATTTAACCCTAAGTGCCTCCAGAAGAATATTAGACAAGGTTGTAGGGATAGCCAGTGACAAATCAAGGGTATTGGAAGATATATGAGCCTGTTTGGGAGGTAAGAGCAGAATTGACTGCTCAAAGCCCCATAGGTATTGATCTTCCCATTACCCTTTTGGAATGCGAATCAACGGGAGTCTTATCAAGGGCTTAATGATCGCCCTTGCTGTTGTCCTGATTCCAGTTACTGCTGTTTCTGCCCAAAAGATAACCCCTGGATCTACCTGCAAAGTTTTGAATCAGAAGGTTGTTTACCAGAGTAAAACTTATACCTGCGTTAAGTCTGGCAAGAAGTTGGTTTGGAATAAAGGCTTTGCTGTAAAAAAGCCAACACCGACTCCAACACCGACTCCAACTCCAACACCAAGTCCAACACCAAGTCCAACACCAAGTCCAACACCAAGTCCAACACCAAGTCCAACACCAAGTCCAACACCAAGTCCAACACCAAGTCCAACACCAAGTCCAACACCAAGAGTCACTAGCAAACAGAGTCCTGTGATCGCTTCAGTTGATGAGTGCAAATTAAAAGATCAACGATTAATAAAGCGGCAAAAAAACAACGTTGGGTTTCCAATACAGCCAGATTTACTTCCAAATAAAGGCGTGCTCAACATCGCCTTTATTCCAATTGATTTTTCAGATTCACCGGGCACTACCGAGCATTTAAATCGAATCAACGCACAAGCTGTAAAACTACAGAATTGGTATAGAGACTTTTCTCAAGGGAAACTTAAAATAGAGACAACGATCAGCAATAAATGGTTCAGAGCTCCGCGACCAACATCTGGATATGCCTCAGGTAAAGGCGAGCAATACCAGGCCAACAATTTTGCAGCAGAGTGGGACAAGATTGGACAAGAGTTAATTGACTCCACAGGTAACAGCATTGATTACTCAAAGATTCAAGCTGTTTTCTTTTACTTCCCAGAGGCTAAACAATGGAATGTAATTGAAGGAATCATGGGTCGAGGCGTGGACTTAATGACTCCACAAGGGAAGAAAAACCTCTTTTACTGGGCAGATGGAACTTGGCACAACGATTTTTATAAGTCTACAAAAGTTCCATACTCGGATATGTATTCAGTATGGGCTCACGAGCTACTTCACTCTCAAGGTATTTCACTGCATGCACCTGCAAATGGTTGGAATATTGGCACTGGGCAAGGCATGGCCCGATCGACAGTTTTAGATTCTTGGGAGACATTTTTACTTGGCTGGCTTGATGATTCGCAGGTTTATTGCGCTGCGTTAAAGATAGGACAAGAGGTCACAGTTTTACTTGACCCCATTGAAATACCAAGCAATGGTGTTCGTACAGCGATTGTCCCGCTTAACTCTAAAAAAGCATTAGTTATTGAAAGTAGACGAGCAACTGGTTATTCGGCCGATTGGGACCCAGAAGATAATGGCTCCTTTGTGTATTTAGTCGATGTCACCAAAGATAATGATCGTTCAGGTGAAGGTGCTGGTGACTGGGGCAATGAAGAATCTTGGGACAAGTGGGCTTATCTATTACTTCCTGAAGGACAAAAACCATTTAAAACTGATCAAGATAACCCTGATCCTAAGAAGAATCCCCAAAAGAGATATCTGTTAAAACCAGGAAGCAAGGTTATTTTTGACGGTGTTGAAATCACAGTACTTGAAAGTGGAGTTGTCGATGCTGTTATGATTAAACGCACTGCTGATTCGAAAGATATACCCGTCGGATCTGCAACAGGTGTTATTCGTCCATATGAGCCAAAGAAAGTAACAGCTTTAGATAAGTTAGATGGAAATCTAGAAGGTATTGCTTATTGGCCATGGAAGTTGGGTACCGACAAAGTCATAACCCTTAATCGGTCTTTTTATCGGAATTTGGTTCTGACATCAAAGATTGGACCAAATACAAGAGGTGTCCAAGCAGATTTACAAACCGGATTTGATTCAGCTAGTCGACTGCTGGAAAGATTCAAACAGGCAACAGAATTATTCCCGATCTACTTCACCTTTGGAGACTCACGATGGGCGCAAGAGCAATTCAACGCTTTGTCCTCAAAATCTAAAGGCAATGAAGCGCAATCAATTTGCCCAACAAAAGAGCTTTGTACTGGAACACATGTTGAAATTAGTTCTAATAATAGAGCTTTCATGTTGATCGCTCTGCCTAGCACTTTAAATCAAGTGTCAGCCGAAGATCTGACTCTTGCACAGGCCAGGGCATATGCAATTGCAGTACAGCAGTTCCAATTCAAGGAAACAACTCAGGAGGTAAAAGCATCCTGTTGTATTGCAGATTTTGTTCCCTCCTGGTTTGTCCAGGGAATGGCAGAGTTCAACTCAGCAATTGCGATATCTCTTGGATCAAATGAGAAGTACTTGAATTTCCGCAAGAATTTGATTTCTGATCTCAAGTCATCGAAATTGACAGCTAAGGACATTGAAAATTTCCTCGCGGCAAACGATCCAACTGTATGGAAGAGCAAGAATCCACAACTTAATTCCGCGATTGGCTTTTTCGTTATTGAAGCAGTAATTTCAGCAAAGGGTCTTAATTCTCCAATGCAACTTCTGGCATATCTGGCACTAGATAATAGAGAAGCAACACTAGAAAGATTCTTGTTCAGAGATGCCTTTGAAGCCAGGGTAAAAACTTCTGCAGAAGATTTAGTTGGAACTCCTTTTCTGGGAGTGACTTGGGATCAAGGTATTTCTCAATTGGCTAAGCATATTTTCAGTGTCATGAATAGTTGAGTTGCGTTTAAGAAGTTGTAAGAGAGGCGAATCTTTTCTATAAATTTCACGTCGGCTCACTTATTTTATCGAAATCAGTAAATTTTAAAATGTTAATAAATTTCACAGATGGATTATACTCAAATAAAGATAACTTAATTAAATGGATACTCCGCACATATAGTTCTTCACAGCTATTGACATTCAAATTTATCATCCTGTATAATTGGGAATAGAAACAAAGTAAGACACGCATTCATTGCGAGACCCGCTTCAGCAACTAGTAGCGAAACAGAGAAGTTGCAGGTATAGCAGACCGAATCTGCACACCAAAAAAGAAGTGATCTATGTGGTGATCACAAGAGTTATTAATCTTCAGGGTGCACCGCAATGCCCATCCTGGATTATTGAGAGTTAATGACATTTGAGCGCATTCATTGGTAGTAGTGCACCAATACTGTAGAAACTTCAGAGGAAGCGATACAAGGAGCTTTTATTAGCTCCTATATTTCTTAGCAGGAAGCAAGAAATTGATATTAAGAATATTCATTGATATCAAATAATCACATGGGTTCATTACTTCAAATAATCGAAAGTAAATCTAAATGAATCTATAGTTAAAGGAAAATATGAAAGAAAGAAATTATGAAAATTTAACCTTCAGAATGATGTCATATATTGATTTTGATGAGTTCCAGCGAGCTTGTCTCGCTTCTGATGAGGAACTAACCACCTTTCTTAGCTTCGGTGAATACATGAAGCATTACATCTTTGCTGACTACTGGAATCTTTTTTCTTCCATACTCAAAGAGCGAGATACCAATGCCTATGGCCTCTTTGAAGGATCCACCCTTGTTGGTTTTGGTACTACCTCCCCAGCCAGTAAGTCCTATGGACAGCAGATTGTCTACTGGATTCGAAACGGGTTCCATGGCAAGGGGTATGGAGTCTTCCTGATGCACAGGCTCATTTGTCGAACTATCGAGAACGGCAATAGCTTTGCCGAACTGATTATTGATCGAGAGAACATACCCAGCATAAAAGTGGCCGAGAGTTTAGGGCTCACAAAAATCAAAGAATGGGAGAGACTTGAAAGCGGGCAAGGCAAACGCAACTCTGGCAAGTTCTCTATGTACTACGCATTTGATCATCGAATTGAAGTCATGGCAGAGGAGAAAAAACTTCAACCAATTGACCTGCTTGATTATTTATGGTTCCTCGAATCGATTGGCGTAGCCGAGACTCCTAAAATGGAAATCAGAAGAAGCAAGTTCGGTAAAACCAGACTAAGTCAAAATCTTCGATTCTTCAGCGATGAAAGCGAGCGCCCAAAGGAGAACTAATTCAGCGCCAAGCTTGGCCAAAGTCCATTTCAAGAAACATAAAGAAAAGTGTCAGATGGAGGATGGCAAACAGGAATGATAAAACCTCTGGAATCTTGCTAGACCATCGTTTCTTCATTTTCCAAGCTGCTGACAATTCCTTCATATATCGATTAGAAAATACTTCGATGTCTTCATGGTGACCACCTGCAAGGAACTTTTCCAAATTATTTTCATGGTTATTCCGCAGGTTTTCTTCCCACTCTATTGCGTCCTTTTGTCTTCGTTCTATGGCAACCCAAAGTCCATACACTGATAGTGCTTGGGTGAGCCCAAGGAAGAGATGAATTGAAATATTTAGGAATGTAGCCAAGATCAACCTCTCTTTCTGAATAGAACAACGTTACCTTCAAACTTCGTAGGCTGACTAGGGCTTTCAACTCTTTTAGGTACAGAAGCCTCAATCTCTTCTGAGCGTACTTGGGTATAGATCCTCAAAGTCGTGGATACATTCTTATGTCGCATTTGTCTACGGACAATCTCTGGATTAACCCCACGTTGAATCATGTCTGTTGCATACCAGTGACGGAGCATGTGGGGGTTGACTCCCTTGCCACCAGTTCTAGTCGACCACTTTCTATTTCTTGAAAGTTTATAGATCGAGTTACTCACCATCTTTGTGGTCATACCAATCTTCCAAAACTGATCAGGTTGCATAGCTCGAACTTCCTCTGCAAGCCAGTGTGGGAGAAGGACTTTGCCATAAGTCTTTGGACTTCCTAGATGAAGGCCATCCTGAGAGTAAGCCTCGTTGACTTCTAGGTAATCTCCAGAAAGTTTGTCTGGGGTCACGGCACAAGCCTCACCAACTCGAAGTCCTCCATACATGCAAAGGAACAACTGGCGGCGGTACTTCGATTGATCAATAAGTTCATGCAGATCTTCTTGGGACGGGAAGTCATATATGCGAGAGATGCCTTCTAACTTAGGTAAGTCTTGGCATACACCCAATTCCTTAAAGATTGAACGAGCAGTGATGTAGAGCCTTCTTCGAGAATTATGATTCGATTCAGAATCTACTTTGTCTCGAATTAAAGCTGAAGTAATCTCAGATGTGTCCATATCCCAAATACCCATACGCCTAATATCTTTGATAAGCGTTTGCTTAGTTGAGTATTTATATGGTCGAGATTTGATAACTTGATCCAAATATTCATTAACTAACATTTCATCTCCCAATGTGTAGCAATTGGTCAAGATGCGAACTGATTGTCGGGATACACCCATATCGGGCTGTATATCCTTTTTCAATTAAGTGGATACACCTCCGACTTTCGGAGAATGTTCCACAAGTTAAGCCAACATGTGGGTTGTGAGGGACTCGAACCCCCGACCCGGTGATTAAGAGTCACCTGCTCTACCAACTGAGCTAACAACCCGAGAAAGGTTTAACCCTTTAACGATTGGCAGACCCTATCAGCGAATTGGCCTGCCTTGGAAATCCGTGAAAAGTATTGAATTTGCTGCTTGGCGAAACTCTAGAGCGCCTCTCTACCTGTCTCGCCAGTGCGCACTCGAACTACAGATTCAACTGAGGTAACCCAAACTTTGCCATCACCAATAGATCCGGTATTCGCTGTTGAAACGATTAGATCAAGAATGCTCTGATACCCCTCGTCGTCTGCAAGAACTTCGATGCGAGCTTTTGGCAAGAAATCAATGGTGTATTCGGCGCCGCGATAAATCTCTTTATGACCCTTTTGGCGACCAAAGCCTCGAACTTCAGAGACGGTCATACCGTGGACCCCAGCATCATGAAGAGCATTTTTGATGTCATCGACCTTAGCGGGCTTAACGATTGCGGTTATCAGTTTCATTTCTTGCTTTCTCTTCTCGTCGCTGAGTTTGAGTATGGATAGATTCTAGTAGGTAATTATCAGTAGCGGTTAGCATTTCCAGAAATATCGTAGGCAGATTCGGCGTGATAAGTCGTATCCAAACCAGTTAATTCATCTTCGCGGTTAGCGCGGAATCCGGTGGTCTTGGAAATAATCGTTGCAATCAGCCAGGTAGCGGCAAATGAAAATGCGCCAGTGGCTGCGATTGCAATTAGCTGACGTTCAAGTAAAGCAGAGGATCCATGAGTTAGTAAGCCCAAGCCACCAGCCGAGTTTGCAGTTGTAGTTGCTAAGAAACCGATGGCAACCATTCCGAGAATTCCGCCAACACCGTGAACTCCGACCACATCTAGAGAATCGTCATAGCCCCACTTATATTTTCGGGAAACTGCAAATGCTGAAAGCGCGCCAGCGATAAGACCAATAACCAATGCGCCGAGTGGATTTACGAATCCGCAAGCAGGCGTGATTGCTACGGCACCGGCAACCGCACCGGATGCGATACCAAGTGTGGTTGGTTTGCCATCGCGAAATCTTTCCAGCAGCACCCATGACATGGCAGCGGCTGCGGTTGCAATTTGGGTATTAATCATTGCAGTTGCAGCTAAAGATCCAGCAGAAAGTGCGCTGCCCGCGTTGAAACCGAACCAGCCAAACCAGAGCATTCCAGCACCAAGTAATACCAGTGGCATGTTGTGTGGACGCATGCTCTCTTGTTTGAAACCTTCGCGCTTTCCTAAAACAATCGCTAGTGCAAGTGCTGCAGCACCAGAGTTAATTTCGACCACAGTGCCACCTGCAAAATCCAAAGCACCTAAGTGATCGATGATCCAGCCGCCTTCACCGCTTTGACTAGCAAAAGCCCAGTGGGCAATTGGTATATAAACCAAGGTAATCCAAATAACTACAAAAATAATCCAAGAACTGAATTTAGCGCGATCGGCAATTGCACCAGATAGCAAGGCCACGGTAATAATTGCAAACGTTAATTGAAACATGGCAAAGGCCAGAGTGGGAATTTGATGGCCTTCGGCGCCGGTAACTTGATCAAGAGTTTTGGCTAAGCCGATGTGATCAAGGCTTCCAATTAAGCCGCCATGTGATTTTCCAAAAGCTAATGAGTAACCGTAAAGCACCCAGATAATGGTTGTTACGCCAATAGCTGAAAATGACATCATCATCATATTAAGCGCACTCTTGGCTCGCACCATTCCGCCATAGAAGATTGCTAACCCAGGGGTCATAAATAAAACTAACGCTGCACTAGCCAGCACCCATGCTGTATCGCCGCTGTTGATCATTTAGACCTCTCCAAGTCTTGGCAACGTCATGAGCCCAGAGTTCGGGCCAATTTCTTCTATTCAGATCGGGATTTTAAAGGTCACGACTCTGAGTTAACAGAGCAAATTAAACTTTAAAACTAGTGCATGGTAGCTTCGAAACGCTGGCGCGAGCGTTCGATTTCAGCTTGGGCTTCAGCATGATTAACCCAGTTGCCGCCAGTTACGCTCTTGCCTGGTTCGAGCGCCTTATATACCTCGAAGAAATGTTGAATTTCGGATAATTCAAATTCAGAAACATCTTTTATGTCTTGTAGAGATGCTTTGCGAATATCGCCAGCCGCGACACATAACAGCTTATCGTCGCCGCCGGCTTCATCCATCATGTTAAACATTCCGATTGCACGCACTGAAACCACGCAACCTGGGAATGTAGGTTCATCAAGCATTACAAGTGCATCTAGTGGATCACCATCGAGAGACAAGGTGTTCTTAACAAAGCCGTAGTCATATGGATAGCGAGTTGATGTAAAGAGCATGCGATCTAACCGAATCTCGCCGGTGATGTGATCGACTTCGTACTTATTGCGGCTGCCCGCAGGAATTTCGATGATTACGTCAAAGATCATTTCACGATCCGGCTCTCTATTCGAACTAGTTCAACCGCTTCTAGTTTGTGAAACAAAAGTCTCAGCCGAGATTTCTCGACCGAAAGGAAATAGTGGGGTGAGCGACGGGGCTCGAACCCGCGACATCTCGGACCACAACCGAGTGCTCTACCAGCTGAGCTACGCCCACCATGTGCAGGAAATTCTACCCGTTAATTTCTCGTACTGGCTTCGCCATCTTGAGCCTGAGTGGCAGCAAAAGGTGTGCCAGCGACGAGGAAATTGGCGCGGTAATGAGCCAATTCTGCGATGGAATCTTGTATATCGCCAAGTGCTCGATGGTTGCCAGTTTTAGCTGGTGAATCGAAATAGACCTTCGGATTCCAGCGACGAGCAAGTTCTTTAACGGAAGAAACATCGATAGTGCGATAGTGCAGATATTCATTAAGGCGCGGCATATCGCGAGCGATAAAGGATCGATCGACGCTGACTGAATTTCCAGCCAGGGGAGACTTGCCTGCGACAGTGCTGGCAGATTCCAGATATTTGATGATCAGATCTTCGGCCGCTGAAAGTGAGATGCCATTTGGGATCTCGGTGATCAGCCCTGAGTTGGTGTGCATCTGGGTTACGAATTCGTTCATGCCAGCGATCTGCTCGGGGGTAGCTGCGATTACTAAATCGATACCATCACCGATCACATTTAGCTCTGAGTCGGTCACAAGTACGGCGATCTCGACCAGGACATCCTTTTCGAGATCAAGACCGGTCATTTCGCAGTCGATCCAGATCATATTTGGTTGCTCGTTGGCCATTGGGCAACCTTAAGGGCGGGCAGGGGTCAGACGGTAATTTCACCATTCGTTCATCTGGTGTTCACCTTTGATCTGCCTATTTGAACCTGCCGAATAGCAGGATTCGGCACATGTCGTCGCCCGTGAAGCAATTAGAAATTCCTGTACCTCGCGAACTTCATAACAAACCAAGAGTTTCTGATCGAATCTTCCGCAGCACAGTGACAGGTGTGAGTCTAATTTCCGTAATTGTTCTTACCTTAATCGGTTTATTTTTACTCTTAAAAGGTTATGCCGCATTCAAGTCAGAAGGTTTTAGTTTCTTAACTGGTTTCTCTTGGGATGCCTATACCGATGATGCTGGTAATCGGTTTACGAATTTAGGTATTGGCGCCATGCTTTTCGGAACTCTGTTAATTGCAATTGTCGCAATTTTGATTGGAGTGCCACTGTCGGTATTAACTGCACTTTATCTTTCTTTTTATGCCCCATTAAAACTAAAAAAACTTTTGATCACGGTTGTCGATTTAATGGCGTCATTTCCTTCGATCCTGTACGGAATGTGGGGATACTTCGTCTTGATGCCGAGCGCTATTTACTGGGCAAAGTTAATAAATAAGTCCTTCGGGTGGATTCCACTTTTTGAAGTTAAGCAAGGATTATTCACTCGCTCACCTTGGGTAGCTGGCTTAGTTCTTTCTGTAATGATCATCCCGATTGTTACCTCTGTATCACGTGAAATTTTCGCCCAAACACCTTTAGATAGAATTCAAGCTGCCTATGCACTCGGCGCAAACAAGTGGCTTATGATCAAAACTGTAGTGTTGCCGTTTGGAGCAAATGGAGTAGTCGGCGGCGCGATGCTTGGACTAGGAAGAGCTTTTGGTGAAACCGTAGCAGTGTTTACGGTTTTGAATCTCGTATACGATATCAATTGGCACGTACTTTTTGGTGCCGGTGGAAACGTCGCTTCTCATATCATCTTACGTTGGGGTGAAGCATCAGATATCGAAACCTCTGCTCTTTTGGCAGCGGGATTCATCCTCTTCTTATTGACACTTCTCGTAAATATGTTCGCAGATTTCATCGTAAAAAACACGGTTAAAAAAGGCAAATAATGAGTGCAACTATTGAGTCAAACGTTAAGCCACAGCGTCCTTGGGTAAAGACTCCGAAGGAGCAACTCCCTTTAATAATTATATTTATTGCCTCAATTATCATGACAGAAATCCTTATTGTGGCGACTCCTCTAAAGGGAAAATTGGCGTATGCGGCCGTGTTTATATCAATGGTTACTATTCTTGAATTTTTGTACGTACGTAGAACTCAAGGATCAAAAGCGTCAGCCGACGTAATTGCATCATCAATAATGATCTCGGCTGGCTTTATAGTTTTCTTGCCAGTCTTGAGTATTTTGGCAACAACAATTGTTAAAGGTGTTCCAGGTCTGCACTGGAGTTTATTTACAGAGTCAATGTTTAATGCCTCATATCAGAGCCCGATTGCTGAAGGAGGATTACTGCATGCAATAGTTGGAACTGTTTATTTAATTTTGTTCTCACTCTTAATTAGCGTTCCACTTGGAGTATTGACCGCTCTTTACTTAACAGAGATTCGTGGGCCAGGTTCGGCTTTTATTCAATTCATGGTTCAGGCAATGAGCGGTGTGCCATCAGTAATCGCTGGACTCTTTATCTATGCTTCGGTAATTTTACTAACTCCACTCGATGTTTCCGCATTTGTTGGTTCTCTTGCTCTGACCATTCTCATGCTTCCAACAGTTACAAGAACCTCGACTGAGGTCTTGAAATTAATCCCTAATGATCTTCGAGAGGCAGGCTTAGCTCTCGGAGCAACCCAATGGCGTACAGTGGCAATGATCGTTGTTCCGGCAGCTCGTAGTGGATTGTTAACTGCAACAATTTTGGGAGTAGCTCGTATCGCAGGTGAAACAGCGCCACTTATATTTACGCTGGGTGTTGTAGATGGCACGAACTTTAATCCATTTAGCGGCGCCAGCAGTTCATTGCCTATCTACGTCTGGCGAGGCTTCGGTCTTGCAACAGATGAAGCGGTACAGCGTGCCTGGACCGGTATTTTGGTTTTGCTCATTTTGATTTTAGGCTTATTTACACTCGCCCGAGCAATCGGTGCGCGGGCGAAAGGTTGATCGTGATGTCTAATGTAGAGCCAGAGAATGGAAATAAAATGGAAGCCAAAGCTCATGCCAACCCAAGCTCGCTAGCCAGCGTTGCCGTCAAAAGAACGCAAAGTACTCCGGGTACCATGCCGATCGGTTCAGGATTAGAGGCTCGTGGCATTAATGCTTGGTTTGGCAAGCATCATGCCCTTATGAACGTTTCGCTCGATTTTGGGGTAGGAACCGTAACGGCGCTTATTGGCCCTTCTGGCTGCGGAAAATCAACTTTTATCAGAACCCTCAATCGCATGCATGAATTTATTCCAGATGCAGCAATGGCAGGCGAAGTTTTGCTCGACGGCAAGGATATTTATGAAAAAGGCACTGATGTGACAAAGGTGCGCTTGCAAATTGGAATGGTTTTCCAAAAGCCAAACCCTTTTCCTTCGATGACGATTGGTGAGAATGTACTTTCCGGTCTCAAGTTAGCTCAATTAAAGATTAGTAAGTCAGAACAAGATGAACTACTTGAAGATTGCTTAGTTCGCGCGGGCCTATGGAACGAAGTTAAAGATCGCCTTGGTGCGCATGGCGGTTCTCTATCAGGTGGTCAACAGCAGCGACTTTGTATCGCTCGAGCCCTAGCTGTTAAACCAAAAGTTTTGTTGATGGATGAACCATGCTCCGCTCTCGACCCGGGCTCGACACTTCGAATTGAAGAGACGATATCTCAACTGGTGAGTACCATGACTATCATCATCGTCACACACAACATGCAACAAGCGGCTCGCATTTCCGATTACACCGGTTTCTTCCTTTCTGATGGTGGTCCTGGCGAACTAATCGAAGTAGGTCCAACCAGTGAGATTTTCTCTCGCCCGCAAGATAAGCGCACTGAGAATTATGTGACCGGACGTTTCGGTTAAGCCGAATCTGTTCACCTTAACTTAACCTAACGTTCCTTGCTGGTTAGCCATATATATGGCTTGAGTTTCCATGTATTCCATATGTTTCACCAACAAAGTTCGTTCACTAATCCTTTTGGAAAGGCTAAAATGAAATCAGCTCGTTTCGCTCGTGCTGCCGCTTTAGGCGCTCTTGCTTTCACCGTTGCATTTACACCAAGCGCACTTGCTGGTGAAACTCTTTCAGGTGCTGGCGCATCCTCAATTAACGCATTTTGGGATCTCTGCCGCACTTCATATCAAAAAGACACTGACAACGTATTCCCTTACGTTGGCACAGGTTCAGGCGATGGCAAGAAAGCAATTGCTGCCGGAACTGTAGACGTAGCATTTTCAGATAGCGTTAATACAGCTGCAGACAAGCCAGCAACCATGATTCACGTTCCAGCTGTTGCTTGGCCAGTTGCCGTTATGTACAAGTGGGCTGGAAATACAACTAAGCCAATCACTCTATCAACTGAGACAATCGCAAAGATTTTTGCTCGCAAAATCACAATGTGGAATGACAAAGACATTGTTGCTGATAACAATAAGTCATACCAAGTTCCAGTGTACAAAGTTGTAAATGGCAAAACAGTGTTAGACAGCAAGGGTGCTCCGGAGATCCTGCGCTACAAAACTGTTACAACTCGCCTAACACTTCCAAGCAAGCCAATTACTGTTATTTATCGTGCCTCAACATCTGGAACTACAAATAACTTCGTGACAGCGCTAAATAAGTTGCATCCTACAATCTGGACAAAGCCAGGTAATGATTCATTCGAGACCGCATACCCAGGTTCAGTTTCTGACGACCCAGCTGGACTTCGTTCAGGTAAGGGTTCAGAGGGCGTTGGCCAGTTAGCAAAAGACACCCCATACTCAATTACATATAACGAAATTCGTTTCGCAACTGTATATGGCCTTGGTGTAGCAAATGTTATTAATGCCGCAGGCAAGGCTATAACACCAGGAACCGATGGAGTTCTCGCAGCGTTCTCTGCAGCAAAAATTGATGCAGACACAGGTGTAGTTACCTTTAACTACGGCAGCACACTAGAGGGGCAATATCCATTCTCAGCAACTACTTATGCAATGGTTCTTACCAATCTAAACACTGTAAAGACTCCTGAAAAGGCTAAGGCTGTTAAGGGCTTGATCGAATACATTGCCTTCAACTGCCCAAGTTCATTCCCTCAAGCAGGAATGGCAGCTATCACTAAGACTAGCGATCTAGGCAAAGTAGTCCTAAGCCAGACCGCCAAGATCAAGCAGTAACAAATCAGTTACCTCCTCTCAACTGAACAAGAGGGCCAGCACAATGTGCTGGCCCTCTTGTTATTTCCAACTAGTCCAAAATATTTTTGCAGATAACAAGGGTTTAACAACCCATAGACTTAAAAAATGCGCGCCTGGATGTAGAAAATGCGCGCCTGGCAGGAATCGAACCTGCGACAACCCGCTTAGAAGGCGGGTGCTCTATCCGACTGAGCTACAGGCGCATTTAATCTCACTTACTTACGTGTCAGAGTCTACCGAAGTTAAGCGATAAGGTTTCGTCTTATGGCTGAGTTCATTTACACCATGAAAAAGGCGCGTAAAGCGCATGGTGACAAGGTAATTCTCGACGACGTTACCTTGATGTTTTATCCGGGTGCCAAGATCGGTGTTGTTGGCCCTAACGGTGCCGGTAAATCGACCGTTCTGCAGATCATGGCCGGTTTACAACAACCATCAAATGGCGAAGCTTTCTTAACCCCGGGTTTCACCGCGGGCATCTTGTTGCAAGAACCAATTCTTGATGAAACTAAAAATGTTATTGATAACGTAAAAGAAGGCGTTGCTGAAACTGTTGCGATGCTAAAGCGCTTCGATGAAATAAGCGAAGAGATGGCTAACCCTGATGCTGACTATGACAAGCTATTAGCCGAGATGGGAGATCTGCAAGAGAAGCTAGATCACCGCAATGCTTGGGAACTTGATTCACAATTAGAGCAAGCAATGGATGCTCTTCGCTGCCCACCTGCTGAGGCCGATGTATCAGTTCTATCCGGGGGTGAAAAGCGCCGCATTGCACTCTGCAAATTACTTTTGCAGGCACCCGATCTATTGCTCCTCGACGAACCTACCAACCACTTAGATGCTGAATCAGTGCTCTGGTTAGAGCAACATTTAAATAAATATTCTGGCGCAGTTGTGGCGATCACGCACGATAGATATTTCCTCGACAACGTGGCACAGTGGATTCTCGAGCTCGATCGTGGTCGTGCTTATCCGTATGAAGGTAACTACTCAACTTATCTCGAGACCAAAGCAACTCGTCTAAAGATTGAAGGCCAGAAAGATGCCAAGCGCGCTAAGCGTTTGAGTGAAGAACTCGAGTGGGTTCGCATGAATGCCAAGGGCCGTCAAACCAAGTCAAAGGCTCGCTTAGCTCGCTACGAAGAGATGGCAGCTGAAGCCGACAAGATGCGTAAGTTGGACTTTGAAGAAATTCAGATTCCACCTGGCCCACGTCTAGGTAATGTGGTTATTGAAGTTAATAACTTATCCAAGGGATTTGGCGATCGTTTACTCATTGACGATCTTTCCTTCTCACTGCCACGCAACGGCATCGTTGGAATCATCGGCCCTAACGGTGCTGGTAAAACCACACTATTTAAGACTTTAATCGGTATGGAACAAGCTGATTCCGGTTCAGTAAAAGTTGGTGAAACAGTAAAGATTTCTTACGTAGATCAGTCACGTGGTGGGATTGATTCGAAGAAATCACTTTGGGAAGTTGTCTCTGATGGACTTGATTTCATCAAAGTTGGTAATGTTGAGATGCCTTCACGTGCCTATGTTTCTGCATTCGGTTTCAAAGGCCCTGATCAGCAGAAGCCAGCTGGCGTACTTTCCGGTGGCGAACGCAACCGTCTTAATTTAGCTCTAACTCTTAAAGCTGGTGGAAACCTACTGCTTCTCGATGAGCCTACAAACGACCTTGATGTGGAAACGCTGGGTTCGCTAGAAAACGCGCTTCTGGAATTCCCTGGTTGCGCTGTTGTGATCTCGCACGATCGTTGGTTCCTGGATCGCGTTGCAACTCATATCTTGGCGTACGAAGGTGATTCCAAGTGGTTCTGGTTTGAAGGAAACTTCGAATCTTACGAAGAGAATAAAATCTCTCGTCTTGGCGCCGATGCATCACGTCCGCATCGTGCAACTTATCGAAAGCTAACACGCTAATGCGCCACTTAGCTAAAGCCCATGTTCGTTGGGATGATCTCGATGGCTTCGGTCATGTCAACAATGCAACTTATTTGACTTACATTCAAGAAGCACGTGCTGATTTCACTTGGTACTCGCGCAAGAAGGCCGGTCTCGAACCAATCCTTGCCGACATGGTTGTAGGTCGTGCCGAAGTTGATTTCATCGAACCAATTTATGAAGGCGGCTTTGATCTTGATGTGGCGATCTGGGTTTCCAAGATCGGCAACTCTTCATTTGAATTAGCTTATGAATTATCAAGTGAGATCGGCATACATGCCCGCGGTCGCACAGTTCAGGTAGCTGTTTCAATGGAGACCAAGAAATCACGCCCGCTGTCGCAGGAAGAGCGCGAGTTCTTAAGCCCATATCAAGAGGCTTAACCAATGCAATTAGCGCCCCGTTCTAAGCGTCTTTGGTGGCGCGATGCTGTTACCTATCAGATCTATATTCGTTCATTTGCCGATAGCAATGGCGATGGCATCGGCGATATCAACGGAATCCGCTCGCGTCTGCCTTACTTAAAAGAACTAGGCATTGATGCAATTTGGATTACGCCATGGTTTCCATCACCTCAGAAGGATCATGGCTACGACGTAGCAAATTATTTCGATATTGAACCTGATTACGGAACTTTGCACGATGCCAAAGCGTTAATCGCTGAAGCTCATGAAATTGGAATACGGATCCTGCTAGATATCGTTCCTAACCATTGCAGTGACCAGCATGAGTGGTTCCAAGCCGCACTTAAAGCAGCTCCCGGAAGTAAAGAGCGTGCACGTTTTCATTTCCTAGATGGCAAAGGCAAGGATGGCGAACTCCCACCGAATAATTGGCCAAGTGTTTTCGGCGGTAACGCATGGCAACGCGTTATTGAAGCCGATGGCAAGCCAGGGCAGTGGTACCTACACCTTTTCGCGACCGAGCAACCTGATTTCAATTGGCAGAACCCAGAAGTTCGCGAACACTTCGAGATGATTTTAAGGTTTTGGTTGGACCTAGGTGTTGATGGATTCCGAATTGATGTTGCGCACGCAATGATTAAAGCTGAAGGTTTGCCAGATATTGTCGAACCAGAAAAGGGCAACGAAATGCTTTCCGCAACCCAGCACCCTTTCTGGGATCAAGAAGGCGTTCATGACATTCATCGCTCCTGGCGCAAGATTCTCGATTCATATCCAGGTGATCGCATGGCCGTCGCTGAAGCCTGGGTTAGTCCAGCAACTCGTATTGCGCGTTACTTGCGCCCAGATGAATTAGCTAATTCGTTTAACTTTGATTTCTTAATTACCCTTTGGGCTGCCCCTGAAATTAAGCACCGCATCGTTACTTCCATGGCTGCAATGGCCGAAGTTGGTGCACCTTCTTCCTGGGTATTTAATAATCACGACTTAGTGCGATCAGTAGATCGCTTTGATTTAGGCCTACTAAACGTAGATAAATCAACCCTTCATCGCCAAGGCGATCCTAAGAAATTTAATTTAGAGCGCGGAACACGGCGTGCTCGTGCCGGTGCACTTTTGATGCTTGCTCTTCCGGGTGGTGCATATGTTTACCAAGGTGAAGAACTGGCTTTGCCGGAAGTTCGCGATATCCCAGAAGATCGCTTAACTGATCCACGTTGGGTAATGAGTGGCAAAGTCGATCGTGGCCGAGACGGCTGCCGGGTTCCGTTGCCTTGGCATCATGAAGCCACCGGTGCTTTCGGCTTCTCGGCAAATGAAAAATTAAAGCCATTTGAGGCATGGTTGCCGCAGAGTGAGTGGTGGGGCAAGTTTGCGGCATCCCTTCAAGATGGCGTAGAAAATTCAACGCTATCTATGTATCGCAAGGCACTTGCGATTCGTAAAACCGAATCAGGTTTGGGCGATGGCCCAATGACTTGGCTAGAGGTCAATGATCAGGTTTTGGCATTTACGCGACCTGGAAATTTTGCTTGCTATGTAAACTTTGGTGAAGCCATTTCATTACCTGCCGACGGGGAAGTTTTACTTGCCAGTGGTCCACTTGATGGCGATATCTTGCCTACTGATACCGCAGTTTGGATGCGAATTAATTGAGTTTCTACGAGGAAGTCGGCGGCCAAGCCTTCTTTGCCGATTTAGTCTCACAGTTCTATTCCCATGTTGCGACCGATCCAATTTTGCGCCCGATGTATCCAGATGAGGATTTGAAGGGAGCCGCTGTGCGCCTACAGAAATTCTTAGAACAATATTGGGGTGGGCCAGATACTTATTCGCAAGAACGTGGCCACCCAAGACTTCGCATGCGCCATGCTGGTTTTCATATTAACCGCGCTGCTCACGATGCATGGATCAACGCGATGCGAAAAGCAGTTGAAGGTGTAGATATTGATGAAACTCACAAAAAAGTTCTATGGAGCTATTTAGAGATGGCTGCAGCTAGTTTAGTCAATCAAGCAGGTTGACTTGAGTTTCCAACTTTAAGAATTTCGCCATTACGCAAGTACCAAAGCGTGCCGCTGCTATCGCGCACAGTTGTAATTCGCAGCCCAACTTTTTCAACGACGCCTTTAATTTCTAAAACGTCAACTGTGTCACCGACTCCGTATTGATCTTCAACCAACATAAAAATTCCGGATAGTACATCGCGCACAATCGTTTGCGCACCAAGGCCGAGAGCCACGCCGACAACACCAGCTGAGGCAATAAATGGGCCTAGGTTAAATCCAAATTCACCCAGTACTGTCGCAAATGCAATTAGCCAAATTACAGAATTCAGGGTGCTACTCAGAACAGTTCCGGTTGTTTTAGCCCGTTCTTTCTGGCGAACACCTACTCCTTTTGAACCAGGGCGGAGATCAGTTGTTGCCAGCCGGTTCATGGCGCGGGTGATAGCACGCTTTCCAAAGTATTGGGTTGTGGTAGCAATTAGTAGCACCAGAAGGATTCGCAGTGGGGCTCCACTGAACCATCCGATAGCTTCTTTCGCGGTTAAGTTCATAGTAATGCTGACTCTAACGAATTCTTAACCGAAAAGGCGCTAGAAATCCGCTCATTAGCCAGACTTTTGGGGCAAGATATGCCAATCGGCGCGAGCCACGCGCTTCGATCAGGGGGCGATTATGTCGCGCACACTTATTCTGAACGCCACTTACGAACCGTTAGGTGTTGTGTCAGATCGACGTGCTCTCATTTTAATTTTGAATAATCGTGCAACTATGGTCGAAGATTCTGGCGTTGTTCTTCACTATGCGACTGGGCAAGTTTCGCTGCCATCAGTAATTAGATTAAATAAATTTGTGCGAATTCCATATCGACATGCAGTTCCTCTTTCTCGCCGAGCCATTTTTGCGCGCGATGGTGGCCGTTGTGTTTACTGCGGAAATTCTGCGACTTCAATCGATCACGTTATTCCTCGCTCTCGCGGGGGAGGTCACAATTGGGAGAATGTGGTTGCCGCTTGCCATCGATGCAATCATGCAAAAGCAGATAAGCCACTTAAAGAATTGGGATGGCGGCTCAGATCACTTCCACGCGAACCCGTTGGTGCGGCTTGGCGAATTTTGGGAACTGGCCGAACTGAAAGAGTTTGGTTGCCTTATCTAGAACCATTTGGTGCGGCAGCAGCGACTGCTTAATTCAATTACACTTAAGTCCATGATCTTTCAAGTAATTCAGGCTGCGACCAAATTTAATATGGCCCCAGAAGATGGATCAATGCCAGGTGAGCCACTAAGTGCCGCGCAAACAGCTCTCTACTTCGTTGCTGCCCCAATTGGCATTTTTCTAATTATTTCGGTAATTGTTTATGCGCTTACTGGTGAGCGCAAAATTAAGACCGAGTCAAAAGACTCGGTCTTAACTCACATTGAATAATTATTATTTATCAGCAGCTCTTGCTCTGAGTGCGCGTGCCATCGCATCGCGGCCTTCGGCAACTGATCTGCGCATCGCATGTGAGGCATCTTTTCCAGTCACATCTAGCCAGTACTGAGCTTTCTTAAGAGTTTCCTCACTTATCACCCATGATGGGAAGATCAAATTTGCGGTTGTCTCAGCGATCTCAAATCCCTTAGTCTCCCAAACTTCCAAAATCACTTGGAAATACTGGTCGACAAAGGGCACCAACAATTCACTATGTATGGGTAAATTAAAACCACGGCACTTATAAGCATGGATGGTATTCGACAGTTTATCTTTTGTAATTGATTTAAATGCCGCCGCCTTTGCTTCGGCACTAGGAATGGCTGCTTCAGCCAATGCAGCATATTGCTTTCCATGCGCAGTGTTGTCCTGTGCAACTTCAGCCGCGATATCAGTTGCGGCAAAGATGCCGCGCTTTACACCACAGATAATGAGGAACCAGCGAAGTTCAGCATCAACGGTAAGGCCATTAATTGACCCATTTAGAATTGACTTAACCTTTTCATATTGAGAAGGAGTGTAGGCAAAGTCAGCGAAAGCTCGGGCATATTGCAGTTGATGATCGCTACCAGGTGCTGCGTCATCTAGAAACTTCTCAAATGCATCTGCAGCAGCTTCGCGCAACTTGTTGCGGTTAGCATCAGAGGCGTATGCCCAGATAGCAGTATCAATCTGCATCACAGTCATAGTGACCATAGCAATATCGGTCTCACCAACAAGTGCGTTTAGTGCGATTGTCACATAGTCGCTAGCTGCTAGCTCGCCATCGCGAGTTGAATCCCAAAGAGATGCCCAGATTAATCCACGCGAAAGTGAATCATCGAGTTTGCCTAAGTGTGATTTCATAGTTGCAATTGAACGCTCGTCGAAGCGCAACTTGGCATATGTCTGATCGCCATCATTGATTAGAACGAGGTCGGCGGTCTTCTCGCCAGCTAGCTCGGTTACTTCGGTCAGTGCGCCAGCAATATCGAGTTCAACGCTTTTACGTCTTGAAAGCTTGTCGCCAGATATGTCATACAGGCCAACCTTTAAACGATGTGGGCGAAGCTCGGTTGAACCAACCGGCATAGTTGGGGCGACCTGCTTAACTTTGATTGACTTGTACTTATCGCCTTCGATCTCAACTACTGGGCTTAACGTGTTTACGCCAGCAGTTCGCAACCAAGTGCGAACCCACTCAGTTAGATCGCGACCACTTGCAGCTTCAAGCTGAACGATTAGATCACTAAGAGTGGTGTTCTGATATGCGTGCTTCGCAAAATACTTACGAAGGGCGGTAATAAAATTATCGCGACCAACGTGAGCAACCAATTGCTGCAGAACTGATGCGCCTTTAGCATATGAAATACCGTCAAAGTTGGTACGAACTGCATCAAGATCATCCATTTCAACTGCTATTGGGTGAGTAGATGAGAGTTGATCTTGTCGGTATGCCCAGTTTTTGCGGCCTGAGTTGAACTCAGTCCAGGCGTGGGTCCATTTGGTTGATTCGCTTACGGCCATGTAAGAAGCCCACTCAGCGAAAGATTCATTGAGCCAAAGATCTTCCCACCATTTCATGGTGACGAGATCGCCGAACCACATATGTGCCATCTCGTGGTGAATTGTGGATGCACGTCCTAGGTATGCACGATCAGTCACCTTGCTTCGGAAAATCAACACATCTTCATGGAAAGTAACGCAACCAACGTTCTCCATCGCGCCCCAGTTGTATTCAGCAACTGCGATCTGGTCATATTTTCCAAACGGATAAGCAAGACCAAAGGTCTTCTCAAAGTATGCAAAACCTTGCTTTGTTACTTCAAAGATATTCTCAGCGTCTAAGTGCTTGAAAAAGGATTTACGTGCATAGATTCCAAGTGGAATCGTCTTTTCGCCTTTATATTCATCGTGCACGCTTTGGTAGGCACCGGCCACAATCGCTGTTACATATGTAGCAATAACTTGCGATTCAGCGAATTGAATAAACTTCTTATCGCCATCTAGTTCTTTGGTTGCTTCAACCCCGTAGTTAGAAATTACTTCCCAGTGCTTTGGAGTAATCGTGCTGATCTTAAAAGTTGCCTTCTGATCTGGTTGATCGAAGCAGGCATACATACGCCGAGCATCACCGGTTTCAAATTGGGTATATAGGTAAACTTCATTGTCAGCTGGATCTACAAAACGATGTAGACCCTCACCCGAGTTTGAGTAAACACCATCGTGCTCGATCTCAAGGACGTTATCGGCCGCAATCGCTGGCAAGAAAACTGTTTCGCCATCAAATTTTGGATCAAACTCAATGCCATTTAACTTGGCGGAGTAAACCTTTGAGCCAACACAGTCTATAAAAGTTGTCGCACCTGGCTTTAATCCGGCGAACTTAACTGTGGTCTTAACGCGGAAAGTTTCGGCTCCGGTGGTTAGGTCTAAATCGATCGCATAACTAGCGACCTTTAAAACCGAGGAACGCTCGGCAGCTTCAACTTGGGTGATATTCGTACCTGGCACAAAGACTCCTTATATATAGCCAAACTGAGCGATCAACTGCCCGATTGGGGATGGCAATCTAAGCATGAAAGAGTGCTCCAGTGGAAAGCAGAGCAGTTAGGTCATACAAGTTACGCGGGCGCCGGATCACCGAAGGCCAGCAGGAGGCTTGGGAACGCCTATGGCCAATCTTTGGCATCGAATTCGTTGATCATAAAATCAATCTTGCTGAAATTTTCCCAGATTCCAATCGCGTAATAATGGAAATTGGATTTGGAATGGGTGAGGCAACTGCACAGATTGCAGCTGCTGACCCAACCACTGGATTTTTAGCCGTTGAAGTTCATCGCCCGGGAATCGGCAAACTCCTTTCGCGAATCGAAGAAGGTAATTTAAAGAATCTTCGCGCTATTGAAGGTGATGCCTTGGAAATTTTCGATCACATGATTATGGACGCTTCGCTAGATGGTGTACATCTCTTCTTTCCTGATCCATGGCCAAAGGCTCGCCACTTCAAACGTCGAATCGTAAATCAGGAGTTCATTGCTGCCGTTGCTTCAAAATTGAAAGCCGGTGGTTCTTTACATATCGCAACCGATTGGAACTCGTACGCTCAATGGATTGCTGAAGAATTTACGAAGCAAACTTCATTTACTGGAGGCGAAGTAGAACGCCCAGATTGGCGACCGCTAACTCGCTTTGAAGGTCAGGGAATTAATAAAGAACATCCAGTCACTGACTTTAGGTTTATAAAAAAGTAATTACTTTATATCGCCAGTAGTTTCGAAATTACTCATTTGATTAATGCGACGGATATGTCGCTCGTCGCCACTAAATGGTGTCGCCAAGAATGCATCAATAAAAGATTGGCAATCTTCAATTGAATGTAAACGACCTCCAACCGAGATCACATTTGCATTGTTATGTTCGCGAGCAAGTTTGGCAGTCTCTAAACTCCATACAAGTGCCGCACGGACTCCTTTAACTTTATTGGCAGCCATTTGCTCGCCATTTCCAGAGCCGCCAATCACGATGCCAAATGATCCTGGTTCAGCAGCGGTAGCAAGCGCTGCTGGGATACAAAAGACTGGGTAATCATCAAGGGCGTCATATTCATATGGGCCATGATCTTTAACTTCGTGGCCTTTGCCAGTTAAGTAATCAGATAAAGCGTTCTTGAGCTCAAGCCCTGCATGGTCACTACCGATATGAATGCGCATAGCCGAATCTAATCATGAGAAAACCCGCCACCGATGTTGCTGGTGACGGGTTTTCTACCCTTCGGAGGAGAACTATGAATTAGAAAGTTTTCTTACTTAACTTTTACGCCTTGTAAGAAGCTGTACTGCCAGTTGTTGTTCCAGTTCCTGGCGCAGCCAATCCTGGACCACCGTGACCGTGACCGCGTCCACCTTTAGGTCCGCCCATTCCTGGAACGCGAACAGAATCAACTTCAGCAGTTACATGTGCAACTAGTCCGGCTTTCAAAGTAGTTGCTTGTGCAGCGGTTATCTTTCCAGCTGTTACGGCTGCATCGATTCGCTTTGTGTGATCAGCGACTAGTACATCGATGAGTGCTGCCTTCTTTGTACCAGCGATTGCACCAAGTGATTCACCAGCTGCTAAACGAGTTTTGATTGTTGCAGCATCGACACCAATGGTCTTTGCAATTAGTGCTTCAAGAGCTGCACGCTCTGCATCGCGAGCAGCCATATCAGCGGTGCGTTGTGCATCTGCTGCAGACTTTGCCGCTGCGATAGCTGCATTGAGTGCATCAACTTGCGCTTGAGTCAGAGTGCCCTTCTTCACGAGGTCACTTAGAACTGTGCCAAGTCCATTGGCACCTAAACCTTTATCGTGTGCAGAAGCAGTTCCTGCAACACCTACTGAAAGTGCAACTGCAGTAATTGCTGCAACTACAACTTTTTTCTTTGAAACCATTTTGTGGTCCTTTCGTTTTTCTTGCTTCGATACTTGCCAATAACCCCACGTCATTGACTAGCCGTAATTAACTCCTACAGGATTAGAAATTTAGCCCTTTTTCCTGAGAACGCGGTTAGAGTTTTTCAGCGTGGGTCTGGGGGAAAGACCCCGTTTCGTGAAGTTAATGGGAGGGAGTTCGTTATATCTGAAGGGTTTTCCCAGTTTCAGACTTGGAATACCCAAAAGGACGGGAGTCCAGATCTATGGAAAATAAAGGAAAGTCAATACTTGTAAAGATAATCGTGCTCGCACTTTTTGCCTGTTTTCCGATGGCTGGTGCTTGTGCAGCAACTAAACCTAAAGCCGCCGGAAGAACGGCAGCATCCATCCCAAACACTATATTAAGTGGGGTTGGAGCGCCTTCAAATTCAATTGGTATCGATGGCGACTTCTATATAGATATAAAGAACTCAAATATTTATGGGCCAAAGATGAAGAAGAAATGGCCTGCGGCCGTTAGTTTAAAAGGTTCTAATGGAGCCGATGGGACAGATGGAAAAAGCGGAAGTGATGGAAAAACAATTACAAATGCTTCAAATGTTGCTGGCCCAAAGGGCGAACAAGGCATTCAGGGGCTACAAGGAATTCCTGGTGACATCGGACCAAAAGGTGAACAAGGTTTGCGTGGCGAAGCTGGCGCAACTGGCGCACAAGGAATCGCTGGGTCCGTTGGTGCAACTGGTGCACAAGGATTGCGTGGCGAAGTGGGTGCAACAGGCGCACAAGGAATCGCTGGACCAGTTGGCGCGCAAGGTCCAATTGGTTTAACCGGTGCAATTGGAATGCAAGGACCTGCGGGCTCTGGATCCCAAGGAGCACCTGGTGCAACAGGAGCAACTGGTGCACAAGGACCGGCAGGTGCCACTGGCCCGCAAGGCCCTGCTGGCAGTGGAGCAACCGGTGCGCAAGGTCCAGCTGGACCAACTGGAGCAACAGGTGCAACAGGAAGTGTTGGTGCTACTGGATTAACTGGCGCACAAGGTGCAACAGGACCAACTGGGTTAACAGGAGCGCAAGGTCCTGCAGGTGCAACTGGTGCAACTGGATTAACGGGCGCACAAGGTGCAACAGGACCAACTGGGTTAACAGGAGCACAAGGTCCTGCAGGTGCAGCTGGTGCGACTGGTTTGTCTATTGGATTATTCGGCAATATTAGCTTCTCAAATCAATTAAATGGCGGTGCTGGAACTTCTACAGGCTCCACAACTTTTCTAGTTCTCGAAGCCGGGAAAAGTTATGTATTGCAAGTCCAAATTCACTTTCGTTCTTCAGTGAATATATTGGATGCAATTGATCAAACTTTAGGACTTTCATTTGTTCCCACTGGAGCCTCACCAGTCATCACTTCAAAATATTTTTATGCGGCTGGAACCTTTTACAGGGATTCGACCAGAGTCTTTGAAATTACACTTTATGCAGACGTGGTAATTAATGGTGCTTCAACAATTGCAAATTCCGACCTCGTAGTAAATGTGTTTAGTCCCGACTCTGTTGCAGTTCCTCTTGTCTTGAGTGGCTCTTTCATGGGCGTGAAAGTCGGTGTCATCGCATAACGATGTAAGAATTAAACGTGATGAGCCCCAGAATTCGGAGCAGGTATGGAGCGGGTGACCGGGATCGAACCGGCATGGCCAGCTTGGAAGGCTGGGGCTCTACCAT
>Ga0214923_10002203_pt1 | contig 26278 bp, 22 predicted proteins | sample LL1510_MetaG_FD_177993 | JGI IMG/M metagenome (GOLD analysis project Ga0214923, IMG submission 177993) | Freshwater microbial communities from Lake Lanier, Atlanta, Georgia, United States - LL-1510 | ecosystem: Environmental > Aquatic > Freshwater > Lake | place: USA: Georgia | collected...
GATAGAATAGAAGATTAAAAGAAAAAAGATTGTGGACCAGAAAAAATATTAAATAAAGAAACAAATAGATGCGTATTAAAAACAGGAAAAATAGGAAAAAAAATATTAAAAAAAACAGAATATGATGAACCAGAAAAAATATTAAAAAAAGAAAAAGATTGTGGACCAGAAAAAATATTAAATAAAGAAACAAATAGATGCGTATCAAAAACAGGAAAAATAGGAAAAAAAATATTAAATAAAGAAAATGTTTCTAAATCATCAAATTTAAGTTTTAATATAAATATAAAAAATGAAAATGCTAGTTGTTATTTAGATAGTTTATTAATAGCATTATTTCATTTTAAAAATAAAGATATATATAATATGTTTTTCAAAACTATTCCTAGTAATTTTAATAATGATAAATTAAAAAAAATAGGAGAAAATATTCAAAATGAATTGAAAAAAATATATAATTATATAAGATATGATAAAGATTCTATTCCTAAATATTGTTCTTTATTTAGACAATTATTAGAAAATTATTATAATACTCTCGTATCATTAGATAAAACAAAAAAAATATTTTTTACACCACCAAGAATTTCTAGTAGCAATTCTTCAATATTATCAGGAGAAAGAGATAATTGGTTAAATAAACAGATAGATATATTAGAATTATTATCATTTTTAGGTATAATATTTAATTTTACTAATTCAACAGCATATAATAAGATATTAGAAGGATCTAATTTATATTATTCAAATTTTATTTTACAATTATCATTATCTGATTATTTAAATAAAAAAACAATAGATCTTAATGATTATTATCCTATAAAAAAGGAAAGATATGAATTAGATAATGATAATTTATTTATATCTTCTATTGGAAAAAAAAGTAAATATTATGAAAAAATAACTGAAATTTTAAAATCATCTTCATTTATATTTATAGCATTATATAGAAATGATGTAGACGGAAATAAATTATTTACAAAAATAGAATTTCCTATGACAATAAAATTAAAAGAAAATTCAGAAGATTTATATATAAAATCATTAATAATTCATAAAGGTAGTAGTAAATATGGTCATTATATAGCATTATTATATAAAAATAATGAATGGTATGAATATGATGATATGACTGGTGTTAAAAAAATTAATCCTACTAAAAAAAAATGGTCAGAATATAAAAAAAATATAGTAGGAATAGTTTATTCTTATAATTAAATATTATATTATATTATATTATTAATAGAGAATAATAATGTCATTAAATAAAAAAAAACTTTCAAATAATGGCGGTGGATTAAATAATTGTGGAATAGCAGAACCAGATTCATTTGAATCAAGTTTATATGTACCAATATTAGAAGAATGGTATAGAGTTACTAATAAAAGTATATCATGGGTAAATACACAAAAAGGATACTTTTTAAATCCTACAATAAATTATAAACCAGTATATAATGGTACTCATGATAAAAACTGTACACATTTTACAACACATATACATTTAATTAGATGTTCATATCAAATTAATCCTATTGAAAAAAAAGGATCTATAATAATACATTATACTGTAAAAATTAAAAATTATAATATTACAAATGATAATTATGGTGATAGATTTATAATATTGCCAGATATGTTTACTTCGGCAGCTGAAAAGGCTGCGTATAAAGATCATTATATAGTTTTTCATTTTGATTTACCAAAATTAAATATATCAAAAAAACCTCTTGAAAATTTTATATATGATAAATATGTAAGTTATGCTAATGATATTATTTTAGAATTACAAAAAGATTATGAAGAATGTAATAATATTTATAAAAATTATATAAAAACACATGGAACATTAACAACAAAAACTGTAACTAAAGGTAAAAGTAAAAGTAAAAAATAAGTTATTTTCTGTTATATTAATAGATTTATTCAATAATGAGTGCTAAAGTATATAAAAAATTAATAGAAAATATACAAGAATATATAGATTATATAGATAATGATTTAATTGATGATATTTTTGAATATTTAGATGAAAAAAAAGAAGAAGAAGATTTGGTAGTTGTTCGTAATCAATATGATAAATTAATAAAAACACAAGTTACTAAAATATCAACTATTTTAGATAAATTAATATTATTAAAATATAATATTAATGAAAATGAAATAAAAAAATTATTAAAAAATATAATTAAATTAATTAATAAAATATCAATTTCATTACATAAAATTTCTTTAAATGAACTAAGTTCAATATCAACTATATCTTCAGGTACAAATAGTTCAGAAATATCAATAAATACAAATATAATAGAATATACAGATAAAACAAATAAAATATTATTAAATATAAATAATTATATACTAGATGAACCATTAGATTCAGATTTTTATAGTGAATCAGAACCAACATTAAGTGAATTAAAAGAAGAATATAAAAATTTTATTAAATGTATTAGAGCTTTAAGTATATTTATAACAAAAAATAAAGAACTTATATTAAATTATTTAGAATATAAAGAAATTAATCATATAGAAACATTAAAATTCACAGAAAAGAAAAGTATAAGATTAGAAAATAAAATTCAAGAAGAAAAATTAAGAAGATATGAAGTATTAAATAAATATAAAGTATTTTATTCTAATATGATAGCTAATCTAAAAAAATTAAAATTATATAAATCAAAAGAAAGTATTAATAATATAATTAAAAAATTATATGAATTACATAGAAATGATGATAATTTTTTTGTAATTCGTACTTTTTTTTCAGGAATTGAATATACTGATTTAAATTATAGTAAAGACTATAAATATAAAATTAGAGAATTAAACTTATTAATAAATAAATTTATTAGTAAAAAAAATAAATTAATAAAAAATTTAGAAAATTATAAGAAAAATCATTTAGAAGATAGAAAAACTATGTATACATTTGTAGATAAACCTCTAACAATAAGAACTACACTACCAAAAAAAACTCCTTTAAGAGACATAAAATAATTTATTTGTTTATTTTTATAAAATTATTAAAAAATGATTTTTGATATTAATTATTTTGAATAATATAAAATGGATATAGAAGATATAGGAATTAAAAATGAATTTATAAAAAATAAGGATAATTTTGATACAACAGAATTTATAAATATAATTAAAACAAAATATAAATATAATTGTAAAAAAATAGATTTAATTAAAATTTATAATGAATTAAAATTAGATGATATTGATTTAAAGAAAAAAATTATAAAAAAACTTCAAAAATCACAATCAGGAATTATTAGTATTACAGTATTAACATCAGGGACACCTGAATATACAAATAAAGATGGTATAAGAGTAAAAGGTACATTTAGTTGTCTTCACAATTGTTCATTTTGTCCAAATGAAAAACCTTCAGCTGATAATAATTGGACACAACAACCAAAAAGTTATTTATATACAGAACCAGCAGTATTAAGAGCAAATCATAATAATTTTGATCCAATAAGACAAATGAATTCTCGTATAGCATCATTATTAAAAATGGGTCATAATGTAGATAAAATAGAATTATTAGTATTAGGTGGAACTTGGAGTGAATATCCTAAAGAATATCAAGAAGAATTTATTACATCATTATATTATGCTGCGAATATTTATTATGATATTGAAAAAAGAGCTATTAAAAGTTTAGAAGAAGAAATAACAGAAAATGAGAATGCTATAATTCATATAATTGGTCTTACATTAGAAATGAGAAGTGATAGTATATGTATGAATGAAATTAAAAGATTAAGAAGATTTAATTGTACAAGAGTTCAATTAGGTGTTCAACATACAGACAATGAGATATTAAGATTAAATAATAGGGGTGAAAATATAGAAAAAACGATAAAAGCAATTAAATTATTAAAAAATAATTGTTATAAAATTGATGTTCATTTAATGTTAAATTTATATGGAAGTACGCCTGAAAAAGATAGAGAGATGTTAAATAATATATTAGAATTAGAAGATTTACAAATAGATCAATTAAAAATATATCCTTGTGCTATAGTACCATTTACTAAAATTAAAGAATTATATGAAGAAGGAATATATAAACCATATGATGATAATTATTTATTTGAAATAATTAAAGAATTTAAAATAAAAGTAAAAAAATATATTAGAATTAATAGAATTATCAGAGATATATCAGGACATTATATTATAGCTGGATATAAAAAACAATTTACAAATATGAGACAACTTTTAAAAGAAGATATGATAAAAAATAACTGGAATTGTAATTGTATTAGATGTAGAGAAATAAAAAATAATAATATTAATCATGATAATACTTTATTTGAAATAATTACATATAATGCTAGTGGAGGATTAGAGTATTTTATATCATTAATTAATGATAAATATTTAATAGGATTTATTAGATTACGTATTTCATTAAATTCAGATTATTCTAAAATTCTTGATATATTACATGATTGTGCTTTAATAAGAGAATTACATGTATATTCAAATATATCAATAGTAGGTTCTTCAAATATAGATTCATGTCAACATAAAGGATATGGGAAAAAATTATTAGCAAAAGCAGAAGAAATATCATTAGAACATAAATTTAAAAAAATTGCTATAATATCAGGAACTGGTGTTAGAAACTATTATAGAAAATTTAATTATGAATTAATTGATACATTTATGATTAAAAATTTATATTAGTTATAAGAATTATTTAAATAAATATTTAACAATGAAAAAAATATTTATATTAATATCATCTGCTTGTTTAATAACAATTATTTATAAAAAAATATTTTATCCTTATTTGTTATATATTTTATCATTAGAAACACAACTTTTTATATTAATAATATTATCATTAATATTTAATATAAATAATAAACTATTATTAGAAGAAATAAAACAAAATATAAATACAAATGATAATATAATAGAATATAAATATTTAAAATTACTTTGTAATGAAATTTCATTTATTTATAAAAAAATAGATACAATAGATAAAAAAATATGTAAAAAAATAAATAAATCATGTAACGATTTATATTTATTAGAATAACTTATTTTAAAGATATAATTAATATGAATTTTATAAGTAAAGAAAAAATTTAAAAAGAAACAGATATATTTATAGGAACACCCGAATGTTTAAATGAAAATCCTTCAATAACAATAAATTATCCTAAAGCAATTAATAATACAATATTTGATGGATTAAAAAGAGATAATTATCATAAAAATCCATTATATATAAATGATAAAAAGATAAAGATTGTAATAATAAACCATATTTATTTAATATATAATCTTCATTTTCATTCTAAAGAATTACAAAAAGGTTTATTTAAACATATAATGTTTTAAAGTATAGTAGATATAAAATTTAACATATCATTCCAATTATATATTTTTATTAAAGACATTTTATAATATAAATAATTATATTCATCAAAATAATCTAAACTAATATTAGATGAATATAGATTAAGTTTATTTAAAATATCAATAATAGAATTTTTATTTAATTTTATTTTTTCAAATTTATTTAAATCATCATTATTAATAAATCTAGATGTAAATGTAAGAATATCAATACATACATTCCATTCTGTTCCTTTATTAGTAATAAGATAATAAGTATTATTGGATGTATTATTATATAAATAACTTTCCATTTTTTATCTATAAAATCTATATTAAATCATTTTTTATTATATATATAAAGATTATATTTCATATTTATATTAAAAATGGATGAACTTAAATATAAAAAAATAAAAAATTATTTAAGAAAAGCAAGTAGTAATAATAATGATAATACTATAAAAATACAATTATTAGGGTTATATTATAGTATTTTTAATGGTATTCCTATAAATAAAAAAATAGAAATAGATAGTGATGAATATAATAATATGATAAATAAATTTCCTGATTATTTTAAAGATGTATCTAGAGATAAAATAATAGAAATTTTTAATAAAGAAGTAAGTCCAAAAAAACCATTACAAATAGAAAATGATGATTGTGATTATGATATTAGTCCTGAAAAATATTTAGAAATATGTCCAAATACATTTAGACCTTATTATATAGATGATTGGAAACTTAGAGCAACTAATACAAATAATATAGATATATCAAAACAATATTCATTTTTTGCTGATTATTTACGTTATTTTTTAAAATATAAAAAATTTCCAACTTTTACCGAATTTATAAATTATGTTTATAAACGTTATAATAAACCAGTTCATAAGGATATTTTAACAGTATATACAAATATATATGATTCATATGTAGAAATAATTTCATATAGTAAAAAATATAGTTATGAAGAAATTAGAAAAAGAATAATTAAGAGTACACCAATTACTAATCGTCTGTATCTTCAAGATTCAAATAATGATAAATAAACTTAAATATTATTATATAAATATCAGTAGTTGTATCATCAGTAGTAAATTTAAATTTATTTAAAAGATTATTAATATCAACTTTATCATCGTCAGATATTAATATAAACTTATTTATTTTATTATTATATGAATATAATAAATTTAAATTTAATATATTATAAATATTGAAATTATCAATATTACTTTTGTCAATAAAATTAAAATCTGCTTCTTTTATTTGATAATTTATTATAAATTTTTTGTATTTTTCTTCAATAATAGGGTTTAATAATAAAAATGTATAATCTTTAAATATATAATTAATATATATATTTAATAATTCTTCATTATTAATTATAATTAAATTTAATAATAATAATAATATATTAATATATCCAATATTTATTTTATTAAAAAAAAAGGTGAGTAAATGTTTATATAAATCATTACTGTTTTTAAATTTATTTAATAATTTATTTAATTTACGATTTTTATATAATAACTCTGTTACAAATAATATAATATTGTTTATAAAAAAATAATGTGTTGTTATATTATTTTTATTATCATAATAGTATTCAATAATATTATTATTGAGATTATTATAAATATTTAAAATGGTAATTGTAAATATATGGTGATTATTATCATATATTTTATCACTTAATATATATTCATTTGTAATATAATTTATTACGGTATAGTTTCTGTTATTTTCGGCTTCCTCTTGTAATTTATTAATATATTCAGGATATATATCTTTAATACTTTTATTAGATAATAATTCTTTAATTATAATATAATTATATTGTGAATCCATTTATAGTTAATAATATATTTTTATTTAATAATATTAGATACAATATATATGGATAATAATGATTATGATATAATAGATGGAAAAAAATATAAAAAATGTAATGATAATCAGATAAGAAATATTTTAACAAAACGTTGCGTATTAAAAAAAGGAAAAATAGGAAAAACTTTAATAGTAGATAAAAAAGAAATAAGTATTAAAAATAATGATATATGTATAAAATGGTTAATAAATAAAACAAAAAATCCTATAACAGGAAGAACAATTAGTGAAAAAGGTACTATATATAAAAAATATCTAAAAAATTGTAATATATTAAATGAAAAAGCAATTAAAATACAACATTTTTTTTTAAAAAAATTTAAAAAATTAGTTAAAAAAGATGAAGAGAAAAAGACTTCAGTTAAAAAAGATGAAGAGAAAAAGACTTCAGTTAAAAAAGATAAAGAGAAAAAGAGTGTTGTTAAAAAACAGGAGAAGAAAAAAGAATTTGTAAATAAAAATTCATGTATAGAAAAGATTAATGATGAATTGATTATAGATAATAAACTTAAATTAATAAAACATTTTGGAACACCTAGTTCATTTGGTATAAATTATATTTGTAGTTTTATTGATGATGATAATTTTAAATTTTCAGGAAAAATTCAAATAAATTCAGGAATGGCAAAAAAAGAATTAATAATATTAGAAGAATTATATAAAATACGTTTAGAAACAAATAATTTACATATTCCAATTATATATGGTAATGTATCTTGTCCTGTTTCTAAAATAAATAATAGAGAAGATCTTCCAGGATTCTTAAAAAATCCAAAAAGAGTAGGATATTTAATAATATTCAATGAATTATTGTCTGGTGATTTAAAGAATTATTTATATAATATAGCTTTAGGTAATTATGATTTATGGTTAAATGCTATAGAACAAATATATATGTGTTTAGCATCATTACATTCTGTAGGATTTAATCATAATGATAGTCATTATGGTAATTTTTTATATAAAAAAATACAACCTGGAGGGTATTTTCATTATAATATAAATGGAAAAGATTATTATATTCCTAATTTAGGTTATTTATGGGTAATATGGGATTTTGGTGTATGTGGACCAATATTTAGATATTATGATTATATTAGAGATTATAATTTTTTAAATTTATTTTTAAGATATGATAATCCAGCTTTAATAACAAAATCATTTAAAAGTAAATTTCGTTTAGATGGTCCAAATAATCCTCATCGTAATTATGGTTATATAGATAAATCTAAATTAGTTATTCCAAAAAAAATAGAAGCTTTGATTGAAAAATTATGGGTATATACAGGTGTAGATGAAGAATTATTTTTAAATGAATTAGAAAAAACTAAACAATCAGAAGATAAATGGTTTGAATTTTTAGTAATAAATAATTTATTATTTAATCATAATATAAATCATGAAGATGTATTAAATTCAACAACTATTAATTTTCAAACAGTAGGAAATAGTAAAAGTATATTACTTGATAAAAATGCTTTTAAAATAGATGCTGTAAAAATATCTAAGAAATTTGATGGAAAATAAAAAAACATTAAGTTTTCTTATTTTATAAATCAGAAGTTTTAATTAAAACTTCATATAAAATTCGCTATCTTCATCGCATAAATCCGCCCAATTATCTGGGACAATATCTTTATTAATTGTCATATCAATTTTAATTTCTTTTTTTTCTCTAAGTAATGCGTCCTTAAATCCAGATTTAACCGGTTTTGGTGGAATAACGACTGGCATTACTTCAGTTTTAATAGGAGAAATAACAATATCATCATTACATTCAAGAAAGAGCGTATCAAATGCGTTTGATGTATTGATGGCAAATTGTTTAATTTCTTTTTTAGGTTTTTCTTTAATTTCTTTTATATTTTGAATTTTGTAATTTTGATATGCTGTATTTAAAGCCATTCGGTCTTTAACAGACAGACGATGACGATATCCACAGTTAGCTTTAGTACATAATTTGCCATATGAACAATTAGCTTTGCGAGATTCAGGATTAGTTTCTGTCTTAATAGGATTCAACAAATTGTTGAATAATTTCTTAACAATTTTTCTCTCTGGTAAGATGAGAGAATGTTTATAAGAACAATCACAATTAATACAGATACAGTCATCATTACATACAATTGACGAGGACATAATGTATGAATAAAAATGTAAATAAAAAAATCATTTTTTATAAATATAAATTTATTTTTAATACAAAATTATAAATAGATATGAATACAAATAATGTATTTATTATAGATTTAGATGGAACTATAATAGGAGATTGTATATATCAAACGGATATATATAAAATAGGATTAATATTAAGAAAATTAGGATTTAAGATAAAAATAAATGATATATTGGAGGATCATTATAATGAAAAAACAAAATTAATAAGACCATATTTTTCAAATTTCATATCAACAATAAATAAAACAATGCCAAATTCTTATTTTTATATATATACGGCATCAGAAAAGAAATGGGCTGAAAAAGAGATAAAAATAATAGAAAAAATATTAAAAATTAAATTTGAAAGACCAATATTTACAAGAAATGATTGTAATTTAAATATGGAAGAAGATAAAATATCATTTATAAAATCAATAGATAAAATAAAGAAAAAAATAAAAATAGAAAATCCAGAAATAATAATAATAGATGATAAAACAGTATATATAGATAATAATCATAGATTAATAAAATGTAAAATGTATAATTATAAATATTTTTGTAATTATTGGGATTATATACCAATAACTAAAATAAAAAATAAAATATTTTTAGATTTTTTATCAAAATTAATAAATGATAATAGATTAAGTCCATATTATGATACTAAAACAAATAAACAAAAAAAAGATTATTATAAATGGTTATATTTAAAAACAGTAGAAATTAATACTAATAATAAGAAATATAAAAATGATAAATTTTGGTTATTTTTAACAAAAATAATAGTAGAAAATAAAATAAATAAATTAAATGAAGAAAATATTTCATTAATTAAATCCATGTTATAATCTAAATTACAAATAATAATTTTTTTGGATTTTATCTAGTACAATATGAACTATTAAATATATAATAAAACCAATAAAATGGTCCTAAAATAAGTACAATAATTAATCCTAAAAATTTATCAGTAATACTACCATTAAATCCAAAACATATAAGAGATGCTAAAAATGCTATGACACCAGCAATTATCCATATCCATAAAAACATAATAATAAATAATGCTAGTACATTAGGATTAGTTGAAGTATGAATTTCTATAGTATCTTTTTTATCATTATCAGACATTAATAATATTTATTCTAATATCTTTAAAGATATTTATTTATTATTTTCAAAATAATAAATACACATTAAAAAAGCATCACTAATATCATCTTTTTTTTTAGTATTCGTGTATATATCTAATATTTTTTTATTATGATAAGTATTTTCAAGTAAATATTTAGTAAAATAAATAGCATCAATTTTATTTTGTTTATAACTATTAGAAGCAATTTTATCGCTGTATTTATTAATAATATTAAGTTTATGTTTAGGAGATAAATAAACAGTTTCTATATCAAAACCTTCATATTTTTTTAACATTTTAAAAAATGTATTTATTACAGTTTGTATAGTTCTCATAATAGAAGTCATTTGACATTCAATAAGAACAATTAATTTATGATCTTTATTAATATTAATATCTTGATTTAATAAATTTTCTAAAAATTCAATAGTATTATCAATAATAATTTGAATATTAGCATTTTTTTTTAAATTTAAATCTATTTTATTTAAAATTTGTATATCCAATGATTCATTATTAATAATATTACAATAACAATATGCCATATTTTTAATTCCTATATCAAATGATAATAGTTGAATCATTTTATTTAATATTTAATATTTAATATTTATATATTAACAATTTATATATGTAGTCATTACAGGACTTAATATAGGATTATTATGATAAGCAATTCTATAATGAATATGTTTATTTAATGTTATACCTGTAGGTATTTTATATTTATTTGGACATATAAATTTAATATTAGCTATTCCATTATTAACAATAGCAATACCACTATTATTATAATTTCCATATGCTTGTATTGGATTATCATAAATAATATCAGAATGACTATTAGCAGCCCAATATATAATTTTAGAACCATCAGGAACATTAAATTTTAAATTAATAGAACTATTAGTATTAGGAGGATACATCTCATATGGTATTAATGAAGGTGGATATACAGTAATACCTAAAAATGGTAATAATAAATTTTGGGTAAAAATAGAATAAATAGTAATAAAAATAAAAATAATAGCAAAAAATTTAATAAAAATATTACTATTAATTGCTAATATATAAATAGATAAAATAAATGCTAATAAAATTATTAATAATAAAGAAATATTAATCATTCTAAATAATTAATATAAATTTAAATTTTCATTTTATAATTAGTAAAAGCATTAGAAATATTATAAATCATTTTATTATAATTTTTAATATTATCAATTGAAGTATCAATAATTAAATTATTATTTTTAATAATATTATCTAAATCATTAGCAGTTAAAAATTTATTATTTTGAATATTTTTAATAATATTAATATGAATATTTTTAAATTTTAAATAATTATAATAAATAATTTCTAAATTATTAATATATTTTTCAATATCTAATATTTCTTTAACTAATTCAATATGAGTATAAATAGGAATTTCTTGAGTATTAATAATATCAACTAATTTATTTTTATTTAATTTATTAAGATTAATTTCAATTATAATATTATATTTCATATAATAAATTAAAATAATATCAATTAATTCTTTTTTACTATATTTATTAATATTAAGAGTCATTTATATGAAAAAATATAAAAATTATCATTTTTTTAATCCATTTACATTAATTAATTTATAATTTTTATTTTTATTGTATTTATTAATAATTTCAAATTCTTTTTTTATTAATTCTTTTCTAGATTTACATGGATAATTCATTAATAGTTTAATATAACATTTACTCCAATCATTCTTATATTTTTTATTTATATATTTAGTTAAAGATGTAGTATTATTTTTATATAAACGAGATGATTTATGATTAGCATATCTAATATTAAGACTATTAATAGTACTACCAATATATATATGTTTATCTTTATTAATAAATTTAATAATATAAATTTTACCAAATTTATATTTAGAAGATAAGCACATAAAAAAATAAATTAATAATTAAATCAATTTTTATTATATATAAATTGATAACCAAATATTATACTACTAATAAGAATCCAACAATTAACTTTAAAATTAATATAATTATTATTATTATTTAATTTTTTAATACCTTCAACAAATAATCCAGCCAAATTAGCATAAATAATTCTTAATTTACCATCATGTTTTTTAATGATAACTTCAGGCATTTCTTTTAATAATTCTTGTGCTATCAATCCAGTATATCTAGAATTAGGAGTTTCATCACTAATATTTACATCATTTCTTTTAAAAGTATATCCATTAATATTATTAATTTTTTTTAAAGGATCATCAATTAATTTTATATCATATTTATATGCTATATCTGAATCAGTTGTTATATCAGTTGTAGCATATATACTACCAGAAACAACTAATATATTATTTTTAATATATGTTTCACTAATATCATTAGAAGATATATTATTACTACCAATAATACATCCACCGGCAACTTGAAATACAATACCATTATCATTTCTATTTGGGATATTTTGATTACCAAATTTAATAAAAGGTTTTTTAATAATAATATCTAATGGATTATACCAATTAAGAAAAGCAGTATTATTTGAAATATTATCTATAAATAAAGAATTATCAATAATACCATTATTTTTAGGTAAACATATATTATAACTATTAATAATATTAGAAGTATATATATTAATATAATTTGAATTATTGTAAAGATTTAAGCCATTATTATAGATACTTAATCCATTATTATTTAAATTAGAATCAGGATAATTTCCAATACCTATTTTACCATCACTATTTAAAGATAATATAACTTTTTCATTACTAGAATAATTATGCGATAATTTTATAGTATAATTAGTATTACTAGTATTCCATGAATTTAAATAATGAATAGTTTTTATACCACCATTATTATTATTAGAAGGTCTTGTTAATGTTATAATTGGTTTTTCACTTAAATCAGTATTAATAAGAGAGGGATGATTAAGATTAAGAATACCATTTTTAGTATTATCATATAAATCAATACCTATACTTAATGGTGTAAAAGGATTAAGATTATTAATACCGATATTATTAAAACCTAAAAGAGTTTTATTACTGGTTGAATTAAAAGTTAAATTAGAAATATTATAATAATAATTGTTAAAAGGAGTATAACCATATAAATCAATTTGATGTAAAATACAAAAATTGGCTATTTCAGAATCATTATGAGTATTAATGATACATATAGCAATTTTTTTATAACTATTGTAATTTTTTTTATTTATATTAAAGATATTAGCTATCATATTATTATTAAGAATAATACTGGTTTGATTATCAATTAGGTCCCATGAATTATTATTAAATCCAAATATTTTAAAATCTCTAATAGTATTTTTGATATCAGTATAATTAATATAAAAAGCATAAGATGTTAAAATGAATAATTGAGATAATTCAATAATAATATAAGCACCACATTTTGTTTTATTAATAGTATCACCTTCAAGAAATTTAAAAACACCATTATTACCAGTTAAATTTCTATAATCTTTAAAATTAGCATTAGTTTGCCAAAAATATGAAATAGATCTATTTCTTAAAAATAAATTATAAACTTGTTTATTAATATCAATATTATTATCTAAATTATCAACTTTAATAGTTAAATTAAAATAACTGTCATTATAATTAATATCATAAGCAATAACATTACCAATTGATAATATATTATTATTTTGAGGAACTCCATCAAGATTATCGGGAGGTAATTTAAATGAAGTTTTATATATATCTTCAGCTATTTCTTTATTATTAACATAAATTCTATTATTATTACTAGAAATAAGGACATCATTAATATATAAATTTTTATTAATTTTAATATCATTTAAATTAATATTAGAATTGAATAATACATATCTATTATTATTTGAATAATTAAAATCATGTAAATATAATAGATTACTAATATTATTTACATTTACAGTTCCAGAATTTTTTATTTGTCTATTACTATCAATATAAATAATAGAATTAGAATTATTATTTATAATATTAAAATCAATTAAATTATTTTTATTAATAGGAAAAGATTCAAATGTACCATTACTTGAAATAAGAATATTAGAATTAGTTTTAGATATATCACTTATATTAAGAATTAAATTAGAAGAAACATCAATAGTACTTAATATACCATTTCCATTTGTAACAACAATTTTATTAGTACTATAATTAATTTCTTTAAGACCTGTAATAATATTAGATGATATACCACTATCAGATAATTTAAAATTATTATCTAAAAAAAGAAGATTACTAGTTTTTATATTTGAATTATTAATAATAATATCTTTAACTGTTAAAAAATTAATTTGATTTGAATTAAAATTTACTTGATTATTATTAAGAATAGTTGTTTTAATATTAATTGCTTTATATAAACTAGATGCTAATATACGATTAAAAAATGTTAATTCACTAGCAGGATTAAATATAATCTCATTATTTAAAATAGTATTAAAACCATCAATATAAATAATATTAGTAAATAGTCGTCTATTTGTTAAAGAAGGATTTAATCCAACAATATCAAGAGCATCATTAAATTTTATATAAAATTTAATTTTATTAGTTGCTAAAGTTGCTTCTAAATAATAATAAACTTCTACAAATTTTTGAATATCATTATTATTATCAAATGCTGTTTCCCAATAACAATTAAAAAATGTAGCACCATCAATATATGTATAACCATGAATATTAATAGTTTGAAAATAATATCTATTGATATCATATGAAATTACATTAATATTAAAATATCCTCTATTTACAGTTGAAGTCAAAATAACATCACCTATAAAAATATATTCACTAATATTACTTAGAAATCCTCCATCTGATGATCTTATATTTGTAAAAGTGATATTAGTATTAATAAATCTATTTTTATAATTAATAGACCCATTAATATCTAATGTAGATATTGCTGTAGTTTTTCCGATAGCAATTTTATTAATAATATTAGCATCAGGAAAACCAACTAGATTAGAATTTTTCCAATATATAGAATATTGTTGTTGAAATTTTTCAAGAACATAAGAAGCAATAGCATCAGTAAGATCACTGCCAGTAGAAATAGAAGAATTATTAATAAATAGATTTTTAGCACTAATAGTATCAATATCATATATAGAATTATCAGAAATTCTTATTTTACTGTCAATAGTTAAAATAGGTTTTGTAATTATTTGTAAAGTTTTTAAACTAAAAAAATGATTAGTAGCAGTATTTATAGGATTTATATTTATTCTAATTATAACAACTGTAATATAAAGATAAAATTTATTATTATTAAAATAAAAAGTAGTTGTATTAGAATATCTAGTATTTGAAAGATAACTAATTAATGTCCAATTAATATTATCTTCTGAACCATAAATAGCAAATCCACATGGTTCATTATCTTTAGTATTACTATTAATATAGAATCCAATAGGAATAACTTTAAAAGGTAATTTTATTTTAACCCAATTACCATACATTTTACCAATAGAACTATATTGGAAATAAGGAAAACTGTTATCTTCTATAGCAAAAGCAGTATCTTCATTTACACCACCTGAATTATCTCTTCTATAAGATGATAAAGATATCCATGTAGTATCATCATTCATATCAAAACATTGTGAATGATCAGTAGGAGAACTGGCAGGAGAAGAACCATAAATTTCATATAAATTAATAGTTTCTAAATTAGGAAAATAAGTATAATCTATATTTTTAAGATATTTAGTATTAACATTTTTTACGGATAAAATATTATTATTATAAATTAAACCTTCATCTGTTTTAATATTTGAATTATAAAATTTAAGATTATTATTAGATAATCCTGCTAATATAACTTGATTATTTATTATATTAGAAAATTCTATATATGCTTGATTATAATTAGTATCAAATTTTGCAAGAGTAATATTACTATTATTATCTGTTTTCATATGTATCTGGACCATATCCAATAATCTATACTTATAAAGAAAAAATAATAAATATATTTTAAGCATCTGATGTTTCAACTTTAAGTTTATTTTCTTGCCATTTTTTAGCAGCAATTTTCATAAAATCTTTAGGATCAATACCTTCAATTTTTTCTTGTTTCATTTTAGCAATAGTATCTTTAATAAATAAATTATAAGGACTTGGTAATTTTTTAGTTTCTGATGTTTTTGAAGCACCTTTAGTTTTAATAAACTTTTTATAAGATGTTTCTAACAATGATTGAAGTTCTTTTAGTGTATAATTTTTTTCATATTCAATAGTTTCTTTAAAATGATCAATAACTTGTTCCATATTTTATCTATTTAATGATATCAAATGTTTATATCTATTTTACTTATTAAAGATATATAAAAAAATAATTATATATATTAAAAATAAAATGACAGGAATATATCAAGATTGGAATCCAGTAGTCATTCATAATAAAAGTTATAAAAACAAAATAGAAAATAATAATAATAATTGCCAAAAACCAAAAATAGATTATAGTGATGGAGAGAAAGATATGCCAAAAAGAATAGAATATACGAATGAATTAACAACAGCTATGCAAAATGCTAGAAAAGCTAAATCATTATCTCAATCAGATTTGGCAAAACAATTAAATATAGATGTAAAAATAATAAATGATATTGAGGCAAAAAAGAGTCCATATAATAGAAAATTATATTGTTCTATTATGAAAAAATTAGGTATAGATACAAAAACATTAAAAGATATTCTTATCTAATCATATTCCAATTAATACCATTATCACTAGAACTAGCTAATTCATAATTATATAAATAAGGATTATTATTAATACCTGTTCTTTTAAAAGAATCTAATTCAGTAGCTGGTTTCCATATTATACCATTATTTTCAGAAACAAACATTTTAGGACTAATAATAATATCTTTATTGTCAAATAAAGATTTATGACAAGCATTTATATTAGAAACTTTAACAGGAAATTTATTATTAGAAATGGCTTCAATAATATTATTAAGACATATATTAATATTTATTTGAGTACTAGATTTTCCATAATTATTAATAATTAAATTTTTAATTTCATTAATTGCTTTATAAAATCTTGTTTTAATAGTTGATATAAGAATTTCATCTTTTTTTTTATAACTTTCTTCTAAATCTGTATTAATAATAGGTTTTATTATAACATTTTTAATAGAAAGTATATTATTAACATAATCAGCATTTTTTGGATAATAATTACTAATATTATCTATTGACCCAAAAATAATAGCTTTATAATTATCTAATTGTTTTTTTAAAGTATTATTAAAATTAATAGTATTATTATTTTTAAATATAGTATTTAATAAATCAAATGAATTATAGATATTATTAAAATCATCTTTAATACCTTGAGTAGTTATTTTTAAAGGAATAACTTGTTCTTCTATAGGTATTCCTAAACGACTTTCAATAATACCTTTTACTTCAGTATTATTTATATTAGAAGGAGTTATAGAAGCTTCTTTTATTACAATATTTTTAACTAATTCTTTAAAAGAAGTTACAATACTATTTATATCAGTAATATTATTAATTTCATAAGCTCTTTTTAAAGTAGTATTTAATATTAATACTATTTCAGTACTATGAAGTACATTAACTGGTACTATTAAAAGTAATTTACTATAAATTAATCTATTTTTATTTTCAATTTCTTCTTTTTTTATATCATAAGTAGTTATTTTATTTATATATACATCTTTATATAAATCATTTAATTGATTAAATAAATCAATAATTTCATCTACTATATTATTTTTAGTAGTAATCACATCTGTAAGATTATCAATTATAGTTTTTAATTGTTTCATAAGAATATCAAATCTATTTTCATCAATTTCATCTAAATATACAATTAATCCATAATTATCTTTAGCTTCACCATAATAAATTAAATCTAATTTATCTATATCACTTTTATCTCCGGCTCTATTTCTAATATCTAATATAATTTTATTTATATCATCTTTTAATTTTATAGCTTCAGGAGATGAACTATTATTTATTTTTTTAATATCTTCATATTTACTTTTAATATTATCTATATCACTTAAACTATTTGGCGCAATCAATTTTAATTCCTCTAATTTTGGTAAAAAATAAGCATCATTTGGTGTCGTTAAATACATACTAATTTCTGTATAAATAATATCTATTTTTTGTTTATCAGATTTACTAGAAACAATTGATTTAAGATTATTAAAAGCAGATTCTATTGCTCTTTTTTTACTTATAACACTTGTATATATATTAGAATTATCTGTTCTTGTATATAAAGTCTTTATATCATTATAATTATTTATAATATTATTAATTTCATTATTACGAGCATCATTATTAGGACTTAAATTTCTTAATTGATTTATAATATCATTAAATTGTTTATCATTAATTTCATTTAAATATTTTCTAATACCATAATCACTAGTAGAACCATAATAAATATTATTAATATTCATTTTATCACTAGAATTAGGCACAAGATTAGCAATTTTTGCTATTGAATTTTTTATAATATCTTTTTCTTTATTAACTTCTAAAGAATTTACTAAAAAACCTTTAAAATATAATCTTTTTATTTCTTCATATGCAGTTTTTATTTTATCAATTTCTGTTAAAGATAATGTTTTTATTTCTTTATTAGTATAATTAGTAAAACATTCTTGATATGAATTTATTAAATATATGAATATACATAATAAAAAAACACCTAAAATAATAAAAACAAATTCCATAACTTCTAATTATTTATTATTTTTAATTTCATCACGTAATTCTTTAATAGCTTCTACCATAATTCCCATTAAATTTCCATATGCTATATTTAATAATCCTTTATCATCTTCATAAACAACTTCTGGTATAACTTCTTTAACATCTTGTGCTATTAATCCCATTTGTCTATGTGTAGTATTATTATTATAATAATAAAATACTCCAGATAATTTTTCAATTTTATCTAAAGCATTATCAATTTTTATAATATTATTTTTTAATCTTTTATCAGATGAACTCATTACAACACCATCAACTTTTAAATTACCAAATATTCTTAATCTATAATTATTATTGTTATTAACATATGTAGTAATATTATTTATAGAAAAATTATTTGTAGTTATTATATTTCCATTAATATCTAAATTTAAATTATTATTTGAATCATAATTAAATCCTAATACATTATTATATGAAAGACTATTATCAATACTTTTATATATATTAAAATTTCCATTATTAACACCCATTTTATATCTAGATGTAGTATTATTGAAATTAATATAAGATGATTCTGATATTGAATTTAATGTTATAAAATCATCATTTCCTATATAATTATTTATTTCAAATATATTATTATTATTTTTTATATCACTTCCATTAATTATAACACCACCACCATTTATATAAGATGGATTTAAATAAATATTACTACTATTTAATGAAATATTATCTTTATGAATATAAAAATTACTACCAATAATATTTGTTAAATTACTAGTAATAGATATATTATTATCACCAATTTTACTATAAATATCACCAGATAAATATAAATTATTCATAGAAATATCACCAATAGTATTAACATTACCATTAGAATTAATAGATAATAATTTATAATTATCTAAATGTATTTCAAAGTTATTATTATAACTATAAATTTTATGAGAAGATGAATAAATAGAATTAATATAATTTTTAAAAATTATATGTGGTTGATATAAATTAGTTGTAATTGGAATTTGTATAATAGGATTATTATCAATAAAATCATAAACTTCATAATAATTATATTTGGTTATATTAATAATAATATCACTTATAATAACATCATTAATTTCTATATCATAAATTTTATTAATAATATTTGAAGATATTAATTTATAATTTTTAAAAATACTTGCATCAATATGATCAATAATAGAACTACCATCAATATAATCTGATAAAAAACTATTACTATTATTAATAATAATAGAAGTATTATCAGTAATAATATCAATGGAATTATTAAAATTATTATTATAAAAATTTTTAGGAATAACAAATGAATTTTCATAATTAAATAAATATTTAACATCAATAGTTAATTCACTAACATTAAAATTAGGTATTGGATAATAATAAATAATATTAGTAGTATTATAATTATAATTTATACCACTATTATTTATTATAAAATTAGCATTTGTTACTTTAATATTATAATCAAATAATGTTTTATCTTTTATTTTTAAGAATGTATTTAATGTTAAATTATAATAATTATTATTATCAAAATTAGAATAATATGAATAATTACCAATAGAACTTTCTATATATAATTGATTTTCATCAGTAGTTAAAGGTACTTTATAATTTAATATTAAATCATTATCTATTAAATTATATGATATAGGAATAATATTAAATGAATTATAATATGCTGTTATATTATTATTATGAGATTTTAATGTAGGAATTAATTCAATAGTATTACTTGAATTATAAATATTAATAATATCTAAATGTTTATAATCAAGTTCTATATTACTTAATATAGTTGTAAGATTAATTATAGAATTATTCGCAAAACTAAAATTTGAATTATTAATATAATAATTATTAATATTAGAATTATTATAATCAATATTAGGGAGATCTAAATCATTAATTTTATAAATAAATTTAGTTATATTACTATCATAATTATCATCATAATTATCTTCTATTATATTTTCTGTTAATATATTTAATAAATTAAAATTAATATTAATCCAACTATCAGTTATAAAATTATTTTGATTTTGATTATAATCATTATAATAACTATTTGTAAGTTCTATAGTAGATTTATTAACAAATCCATTAATATTAAAAGAACTATTATTATTATCATCTCTAGAATTTATAGTAATAATTCCAGAACCACTTAGATTAAATATATTATTATCATTATAACTAAAATTTAAATTACTTGAAGCTGATATATCCCATTTGTTTAAATTATTAATAAAACTTAATTTTGAAGGTTTAGTATTATTTGTTAATCTACATAAACAATCAAAATCATCAGATATATGAAGACATGTATCTTTATAATTAATATTATTACTATTATAAAAAACATCATTCCCAATATTTATTTGATTTTTAGAATTTTGAGAAATACATGTAAAAAAAGGTTCTACATTATTAGGTTTTAATTCAAATATTGTTATATCATTTGTATAACCTTTAACTATAAAATTAACATTATTATTAATTGTTCCACTATCATTATTATCAGTTAATATTCCTAATTCTATAACAGCAATATCAGGTCTTGCTGTATAATTTTTATAAGATTTATTATAAAATCTTGTAATAACAGGTGTTTCATTATTATCATTATAATCTTTATTATTATAAATAAATAAAGGTGTATTATTATCATAATTTTCTAAAGAATTAATTTTATCAAAAATCCAATTATCATTATAACCAATAACTGTAGTTTTTAATGGTAATAATAAAATTTTATTAGCTAATAAATTTACATCATTTATATTATTAGTATTATATGTATTTATAGTTTCAGATATAGTTTTAATAATAGCTGGATTAGAAAAACTACCAACAATAACACCATTAATTTTATAACATGAATTATCACCTTTAAGATTTACATTACCTTCAATTTCTACATTACCTTTTACTGAAATAGTATTTTCACTATTATAATTATAATTTACAGTTGGATTATTAATATCTATAAAATATTTCTTATTTTCCTTATTATAATAAAAATTCATACAACTATGTGTTGGATTATATGAATTATCTGTATAACCAATTTGAAGAGCACCTGTAGTTTCTTTATTATGATTATTATTTTTATAAATAAACCATTTATAATTATTTCTATTTTGACTTATTATTGGCATATCATAATCACAAAAATCTATACCTGTATATAAAGAATTATTATTAAATCCTCCTCCTTTAATTCCTCTATATAATCTAATAATTGAATTATTATTATCTGTAGTATTTGTATTGCGAATTTGTAAAGGAACTGAATAAAAATTATTAGTTTCTACTACACCTATTCCAATATTATTATAAGTAGTAGCAATAGATGAATTATAAAGTTTAAAAGATGTTAATTTTTGATTATTTTCATAATAACCATCATATGAATTAATACCACCTGTTAAATTTAATGTTTTTTTATTATTATAATTAATATTAGGTTTAAGATTAATATCTAAACTATTAACATTTAATATAGAATTATTATTATCACCAAAATATATAAAATTTAATTTATAACTATTATTATTTTTTTTTATATAATAATCATTTGCTATAATTTCTCCAATGACATCTAATGTTTTTTCTGGTAAATTTGTATTAATACCTATCTTATTATTTTCCATAATAGCCAAATTAGGTATTAAATTTTTTATACCTTTAGTACCATCTTTATCTTTTCCAGCATAAAAATAAATATTATGCCATCTTATATTTTTTTGTGTAAATATTATAAAACTATTATCTATTCCTCCATTAATATCATTTAAATATGTATGTCCCATATATACTTTACTACTATCAATAGTAATTCCAGCTAAATCTTCAATATATAATTCAAATCGTTCTTTATTTCTTTTTATTATATTAAATTGATGATCATATAAATCAGTATTTAATATACCTGTTCCTAATCTACCATTTATACTTAAATTACATCCATTGTCATAATTAAGTCCATTAGAAGCATATTCTAAATTACATGTTAATATTCTATAACCATTTATAAATAAATCATTATTTATATTAAGACTTTTATCAATACTAATATCATCATTAAATATTGTTGTATTATTAAAATATGTATTTTTATTAAAATTTGTTATTCCATTTATTGTAGTATTATTTGCTATTAAATTATTTGTTTTTAATGTTTTTACTATATTAGCATCTCCATTTATATTTAATTTATGAAAATTATTAGATTTTCCAATATTTACATTACAATTAAATGTAAATTCTTGTTCCACAAAATCTCCACCTATTATTTGATTTGCTTTTAATGTTAATCCCTGTTTTCTTATATAAATATCATCTAAATGTAAATTCTGACTTGAATAATAATCATATACACATAAATTACTTATTATACCATATCCATTTACATGTAATACTGGATTTCTTATTATATTATTATGTATTATAGTATTATCGCATTTATCTCTATTAATATTAACACATCCATTAATATCAATTGCTAAATTAGGATAATTACAATCATAATATAATGGTAATCCAGTACCATTCATATATAAATTATTCATATCATTAGTTGATTTTGATATATGAAATTCTAAAGGCATATTTGTGGTTGTTGTCATTATAATAGGTGATTTCTCATTATAACCCATCATTCCAACACCAAAACGAACAGCTTCAATATCATTATTATTATTATTATATATACCAAATTGTAAATTTTCACATCTTCCATTAGGACTATCACTAATTTTTAATGGATGTGAATTAGAAAATGTAGATGAATATGTTCCTATTGTTAAATAATTAGGTGTATATATATTTTTAACAAGCGAATTACTATTATAATAACCATTAAAAAAAAGAAGATTAGAATTTACAGATTTTATAAGTGTTTCTAATTTTAATGATGTTATATTACTATCAAATATAAAATTATCTATTTGAAAACTTTTTGCTATTATAGATCCTTTACATATTATATTATTATTTATATAAAATCCAGCATTAGTATCTCTTAATTCCCTTCTAGAAGCATTTACACCAATACCATTATTATTAACTATAAAATTATAATAATTATCTATTGTATTTGTTGTTATATTTGTTCTTTCTCCAACAATAGCATATTCATTTAATGACATATCTAATTTTTCTAAATTTGATACATTTCTAAGTCCTATTGCTACATTTTCTATATATAATTGTGAATTATTCATCTACTATTTTTATCTTATATATATATGTTTTTAAATCAATAAACTTTATTTTCAATTTTATTATTTAAATCTTTAATAGCTTCTATTAATACTCCTATTATACCTATATAATTAACATTTTTATATCCTTCATTATTTGTATTTACTAATTCTGGAAATATTTCTTCTAATTCTTGTGCTATAACTCCTATATTTTTATTTTCATCCTTATTATAATTAAATGATACACCTCTACATTTAAGAATTTTATCTAATGAATTTTCACATGTTTTTATATTATTCTTTAATCTAATATCAGATGTAGTATTTATTATTCCATTTAATGCCATATTTCCATTTACATTTAAAACATAATTACTATCAATTTGTTGTATATACGATCCTATAGATACATATTTAGTAAAATTAACGACATTTGATCCTGTTATATTATTATTTATTACCAAATCATTATTAATTTTAACATTACTATTTACATATAATGAATATTGATTAGTATCTATATTAGAATTTCCTATTATAATATTTCCATATGTTTGAAATGTACCATTATTATAATTAGAATCACCTATTATAACTTTTGGTGAATTTAATATAGAAACATTTCCATTAACTATTAATTTCTCATTATTTGATGATATATTATTTGATGAATTAATAAATATTGTTCCTGATTTATTAATATTCATTAATGATTTTATATTTCCATTACTATCATAATTAAATGAATGTATTGGATTATTTCCAGTTATATTATAATATATACTACCACTAATATCATTATTTGATGAAATTAATAATGATTGTTCTACTGGTGCTATAAGTTTAATTTTAGTATTATTATTATTATTTACATTATCATTAGTAGAAATTTGAGAATAATAACTTTCATTTATATTATTTATAGTAGCTAACCGTAAAAGATTACCATTAGGTCCGACATATAAATAACTTCTAGGATCATCATTGTTTATACCTACAAAACTATCATTATAATTAAAATATATTTTTGATACAGTTGTAGGATCTGTTATAAATGGAATCGCTGATTTCCAAAATGAAGGTACAGCAGAATTAGTTAATGATATTTCATTATTACTAGTAATCTGAAATTTACTATAATCAAACTTTAAATATAATTGATTACTATTATTAATATTAATACCAGTATTACTATCAATATTAATAAAATTAGCATTAATTTTTTTATTAATATCATCTAAATATAATTGTGAAACTTTCAAATTAGAAATATTAGAACCATTAGCATAAATACTACCATTAATAAATAAATTTGAATTTATCTTAACATTACCTTCATTAATATATAAAGAATATAAACTACTTTCTGAATTTGAAGTTCCAATTAAAGTTTTACTACCAATAAATAAATTTGAATTTATCTTAACATTACCTTGATTAACATATAAAGAATATAAACTACTTTCAATATTTGAAGTTCCAATTAAAGTTTTACTATTAAAAATAATTTGATTACTACTAATAATATTTGAACCAATTATAAATTTTGAATTTTCATCAATTATATTTATTGATCCATTAACTATTAATTTCTCATTATTTGATGTCTGATAATTATTTGAAGAATTTATTATTATAATTCCTGATTTATTAATATTCATTAATGATTTTATATTTCCATTACTATCATAATTGAATGAATGTATTGATTAT
>Ga0214923_10002205_pt1 | contig 26265 bp, 27 predicted proteins | sample LL1510_MetaG_FD_177993 | JGI IMG/M metagenome (GOLD analysis project Ga0214923, IMG submission 177993) | Freshwater microbial communities from Lake Lanier, Atlanta, Georgia, United States - LL-1510 | ecosystem: Environmental > Aquatic > Freshwater > Lake | place: USA: Georgia | collected...
CGATTTTTTAATAGATTTATATTCATAATGAAAATAAATCTATTAACAGTTTAAATTAAATTTTAAACTTTTATTTATAGTAATTAGCAAATAATACGATAGACAAACATGTGGAAGTAATATAATGAACATACTAGCGGAAGTAATACAATGGGCATACGGGCGGAAGTAATATATTGGACATACTAGCGGAAGTAATACAATGGGCATGCGGGCGGAAGTAATTAAATTATTCTTCTGATTCTGTTATAGGCACATCATTTATTTTTTCTTGTAAATCTATATTATTTAATTTCTTTAATAATTTTTGATCAGATTCGTTATATATTAAATTTTTAATTGCTATTAGTTTATAAGCTTTATAATTTGGATATTTTTTATTATTATTGGTGCCATCAATAAAAGATTTGTCATCATCATTTAAAACATCTAAAAATTTTGTTATTTTTGTGTATTTATTTTCTGGTATCTCAGCTTCTTCTAAAAACTGTTCAATATTTTCCAAATGACTGTTATATAAATCGTTAATAACTGTATCCTTAGATGTTAAAATAAATCTTGATCCATCAAATATATATGCAATGGTGTCTTTCATATTGGTAATAAATATATTACTATATTCAGGCAAACTTTTATTAAAATGCACTGTTTTTATTGATTCCTCAATACATAAACACTGTTTATTAATAATATTTAACATATCTTTACGAGTTAATAAACTTGCTAATTGTTCATTACCAAATTTAACATACGTATTATTTATAACTGGTCCGTTATTAATTGTCCCATTATTTGTTGTATTATTAGTATTATTAATTAATTGTTTATTAATTTTTTGTAGTGTTTTTGGATGTATTTTACAATTTTTTTCTAATAATTCTTTTAAAATATTTTTAATCTTAATATTTTCTTGTTCCAATTTTTTAAAATTATTTTTAATATCATTATTTTTTAATTTTATTTTACAGTCTTTTTCATGTCTTGATTTTGATTGTTGATGTTTATATATTTTACTACAATATTTACACATATAATCAGATTCATTTATGTTGTTATTATGCTGTGTAATGTTGTTATTATGCTGTGTAATGTTGTTATTATGCTGTATATTAATTGTATGAAATTTTTTATTGTGATTACATAGACTAGAATGACTAGAATAATTTTTATTACAAATATTACATCTAAATATTTTTATTGATTCATTATTTTCATTCATTAATATACTATACAAATTATCTTCTTAAATGATTTAATAAAAGTGAAAAATCACTTCATTTTTATAAAAAGTCCAGAGAGAGAGAGCGCGACTAAAAACATTCTTCCCCAGGAAAAATTATTTCAAATATTAAATTATTATTATTAAATTTTCATTTAGTTTTAATAATTCTAAATTAACATCATTTTTAATACATACCTTGCGCATGTAGTTCTTAATAATTCATACAAATAATACAATTAACTGATAAAACATAATTGATAATAAAAAAATTGATAAATTATAAATTAAAATATTAATTATATATTGTTAATAATGAATAATAAAAAAGATGCTGTATATAAATTTAATGAAAATATTTTAAAATTATCATTAAATGCTAATATTGATAATGCAAAATTGGAATGGGAAAAAATTTTAGAAGATAAAAATGATGGATTATGTATTTGTCAACATAAAATTAAAAATATTATTTATATGTATAATATATTAACAAAAAAAACAATAATGGTTGGATCACGTTGTTATAAGAAATTTAATTTTAATAATACAACTATTAAATCAAAAATATTAAAAGATATTCTAAAAAAAAATTTATTAGCAGGGGGAATATCAAATAATTGATAATGTAATTGAATATTCTAATACTATTCAACAACAACTTATTAATTATTTTGAAGATGAATTAAAATATAAACATAATATCAAAGAATTAGTAATATTATTCAAAGATATATCAATTCTGCAAAAAAGTTATAAAATTATTTTTTTGCAGAAATTATATTTTGAAATATATAATAAAATATTAAAATTAAAATATTTACAAAAAAACTTTATATTATTAAAAAATATTACTAATAAATTTAAACAAATTAAAAAAAAGTTATGCAACAAAAAAATAATAGATCAAAAAGAAAGTTTAAAAAAAATATTTGGATTATTTAAAGAATTGATTAAATCAAATAAATATAATAATAAGATATTAAAATACAAATATTTTATATTATTTTTACAAATAACTAAAAAATTAAAACAAATAATAAGTAGAAAACATAAATTTTTAGAAGAAAAAAATAAAAATATTATAAAAAAATATTTTACATTATTTATAAATATAATAAAACCATTAATTGAAATGAAAAAAGAATATAGTATAAAAATATATTATCAAAATAATAATTTTAATATTATTAAATTTAATACGTTAGAAGACTGTAATAATTATATTAAAAAATTTAAAATAATTGGTGATACTTTATATATTGATTGTGAAAATTTAAACAAAATAGTAAAAATAGAAATATATTTTAATAATGAAATTATTAAATTATATAATAAAATACATATATATAATAGACAACTATGTGTGTGTGGAATTTATGGTAATATACCATGTCAATGCGATGAACATGTTGTTAGTAAGTTCAATAATTCAAGAGAATCTGATGTTATACCAACACAATATGAATTAAAAAAAAATGGTTATTTCTATTGTAATATTTGTAGTAAATTTAAATGCAGATGTTATTAATAAATATTATTTTATTTATTTTTTAATGATATTATTGTTAATACATCTAAAATTTTAGATGTATATGTAATACTATGAACATGAGAAAAATAATTAAAAAGATAATCAGTTTATTTGATAAAACAAATAATATATTTGTTTTATCAATTATACACTTAAATAAATGTTATCTTATATATTTAATGAATACTGTAAAAATTAATGATATTGAATATATTAATTCTGAAGATATTTTTATAAAAGCACCAATTTATTGTAAGGATAGTAGAAATGGACGTGAATTAATTAAAAATAAATCAATTAAAGATTTTATTTATGCTAAACCAAAAGATAATAAATGGATTATATCTAATGGTAAATCATATAAATATGATAAAATATTATTATTAAAATCATTTATTGATACAATAACTGAAATTACTAATCCTGTAATAGTTGATGATAAATATGAAGTAGCACCAGATATTATTATATTAGAAAATCATGAAAAATTTAAAGATAGTGATGGTAATATAATAGAAATTGAAACAAGAGGAGATATGAAAGTAAATGGTATTTATTTTAAAGTAAAAGATATTATGGTTGGTTTTGAAATGGATAATATAATTACAACAATTCTTAATGTTAACTCAGTTTTTAAAGAGAATGAACATTATAAATATTTTAATTTGAAAAATATACAAAATTTAGAAAAAATAACAATTAAAAAAGAATTATATTTAACATACGAAGGTATGTTAAGAGTTTTATTTGCTTCTCATAATAAAAAAGTTAAACAATTTATTTCATGGGCAACAGAAACATTGTTTACAGTTCAATTAGGAAAACAAGAAGATAAAGAATTATTATCATCAAATTTATTAGGTGTTAGTATTAAAGCTGTTAAACAAGTTTTTAATAAAAATATTAGTACTGTTCCATGTATTTATTTATTGAATTTAAATACTGTTGATAAATTAAGAAATACTTTTAATATTCCTGATAACTATACAAATGATATGATTGTATGTAAATTTGGTTGTACCAAAGATATTGAATCTAGAATAAAAGATCATCAAAATACTTATGGTAAATTAAATAAAGTTGAATTAAATTTATTAATGTTTAGTTATATTGATCCACAATTTATTTTTGATGCTGAAACGGCAAAAAATAAAAATCTAAGATTTTTATTTTTTGCCATTACTTTTTAATAAAAAGCTTCACTTTTTTATTAAAATGAAACTAATATTAAAGATTATCTTTTCCAATATTTATATAAATATGATTCATATAACGAATTAATTATCATTAATCCAAAACAATTAAAACAAATTAAAAATCAATATAATATGATTCAAAATAATTATTCTGGTCATATTAAAGAATTATTACACCAAATTCACTGAATTAGAAAATAAATTAATATTTATTGAATCTAATATGAAAATAATTCAACAACAACATGATAATGAATTATTTATTGAAAAACAAAAAAATGAAATTATACTAGAAAAACATAAAAATGAAATTATACATGAAATACATAAAAATGAATTAAAAGATAAAGATATTCAATTATTAGAATATAAAATTCGTTTGTTAGAATTAAATAAATAACTAGATAACTTTAATATAGATTGCGAACGAAAAATAAAAAATCATAATATTTAGTAATTATGGTATTAAATAGAAAAAAAATTACTAATATTAATTTAAAAAGATATTATATTAAATAATAATGGAAATAACAGTATTAAAAACATCACGGAAAAAGACATTAAATTTTTATAATAAATATAAAGATATAGATTTTGAACAGATGAATGATATGATTGTAGATTTATTAGAGAATATAATTAATAATATTAATGGAGAGATGTCTAATTCAATAACTAAAGATTTAATATTAATGATTAAAGATCAAAATCATCAAATATCATCATTAAAAACCGATTTAGATTTAATGAAAAATAATATTGTTATAAAACTTTATGATATTAAAAAAGAATATATTGATGATATTAAAATATTAATTAATAAGAATGATAGTGATAATATATTTAAAATTATAGATAAAGTTGAAAAAGAAAACAATAAATTAATTCAGGAAATAATTCCCAAAACAAATACTTTATATTATACTCAATATGAAAATTTAATGAAAACATTCAAAGAAGAATTAAAAAATAGTAATCAAAATGATAATTTTGAAATTAAATATAATAATTTAATAAAGAATATTGAATCTTCATTAATTAACTATATATCAAAAACAGAAGATAGAATTCAAAGTAATATTACAGAAATTAAAAATAATGATATTAAAAATAATGAATCTCAACAAAAAATTAATGATGATTTAATTAAATATTTGGATAAATATAAAAATTCATCACTAAAAGGCGAAATAGCAGAAAATCATATAGAAAATTTATTAAATTCTATGTATAAATCTGCTGAAATAAAAAGAACAACAGATGAATCTAAAGCGGGTGATTTTCAAATGTGGCGTGAATCTTTCGTTCCTATTTTATTTGAAATTAAAAATTATAATGTAAATGTACCAACACATGAAGTAACTAAATTTGTTAGAGATGTTAATGAACAAAATATGTGTGGTATAATGATTTCTATTTCATCAGGAATTTGTAATAAATTTAATTATCAAATTGATATTACAGAAACTAATAATATATGTTTATATATTCATGATATGAATTATGATGCTGATAAATTAAAATTAGGTGTTGATATTATAGATAATTTGTATTCAAAACTGAAATTAAATACTATAAATCCGAATGAATATAAAATAAGTATGGAAACTTTAGAATTAATAAATAATGAATATCAGACTTTTATTGAAAAACGAACAATAGCAATTAATCATATAAAAGATTCATCAAAAAAAAGTATTAATTTAATTGAAGAATTAGAACTAATGAATTTAAATAAATTATTCAGTTCTAATTCTATTTTTACTAATACAAGTACTCTTAAATGTCCCTATTGTGATTTTGTGGGAACTAATCTTAAATCATTGGCTGCACATCAAAGACGTTGTAAAAAAAATACTATTAAATCTGAAATATCTACAATAATTGAAGAAGATAATATTAGTAAATCTGATACATCCACAATAATGCAAGATATTAATAATACTATAATATCTGATACATCCACAATAAGTGATGATATAATTTCTGGAACTAAAGTTCCAAAAAAAAATAAGAAACCAAGTAAATAAAATGTATTAATAAATTATTTATAATCACATTTTATAGCTATGTATGTAGATTCATCATTATCTAATTCAAAATTTAATATTAATTCAAATGGTTTACCGCAACCGTATATTAAATCATTTTTAATTAATTTATCACAATTTGCTTTATTTAAATGTAGATTAATTTGTTTACACCCTTGAAGATTTAAAATGCCGTTTTTTTTTTATAAAATCTACTTAAAGAAATATAACTAATATATATTAGTAATGAACAGTTATCAGTTCTGTCATGATTTACTCCCTTAATATAGGTATTTAGTTATAAAAACTATTATGCTTATATAATAAAAAGGATTAAAAACTAATCAGTTATAGTTGTCGCTATAACATATCCATAATTTACATATTCCTGAAACGGATAAACCTTTTAGATTTGCCATTAATCGGCATTTTAAATCTTCAAGGGTGTAAAAGTGTCTTTATAAACACCATGTCTAAATATTTTACAATTAATTTTATTAATTAATATTTTTGAATCGCAATGTGGGCAATTAATAATCAGCATTATAATTATAAATATTTATATAATTTAATATTTATAATTATCAACTTTTATTAGTCTAATAAAATAAATTCAAGAATAATTAAATAAAAAATAATCTAATGTGCAGACTGACTAATTGTATCACTAATGATTAATTAATTAATTATCAATACACTGATACGTATGACCAGCTACAGAAAAAATATAGTTATTCTCAAGTGATGTGTACCAAAGTGTCAAATCAGAATTTGTATACTGTTGACACCAAAAACATCTAGCAGTTATATTGCTACTGCCACCAGAAGAGCTAATGAAACAATCCTTCTTAATAGTTGGATATCTTTCTCTTGCACTGGATATAGAGAGAAGTTGTAAATTATCACTAGAAAAATCAAGATCTTCATGGACTATTCCATTTACACAATAGTCTGCTACATGTGTCTTTGATGTATCCTCTCTGGTTAGATTAGGGTAAACATGATGACGACGGCGTCTATCACCGTAGCTTTTATCAAAATAATTGATTTTGATAAAACCCCAATTATCTATCCAACAATTTCTACAGAAAAGCTGATTAGGATTATCCATATCTCTGGTATATGTAGGATCTGAATATAAATCTACATTGTCCACCTCACATCCACAACATCTGAAATTTCCATCTGTAGGCACAAAATACTCGCGTAGTCTGAAAGTAGTCATCTCAGCTTGATAATAATTTGAATAGAATACAAATTGTGTGTAGAATAGCACGATAAAATCGTAGATTGTATCCTTGCAATCAAAACTTTGTTTTAATTGCTACGGTAAAATTTTTAGAAATTAATAGAATTTAAAAATTATTTTTCAATTTTTTACATTTCATCGCAAAAATTAAATATACAATTATTATATAATAAAATTAATTTTATTATTTTGATTGTTATATATATACTACAAACTATTTTGTCATTAAGTGATATCGCAATTTAAAGTTTTTAATCTTTTAAGAATTAATTTTATTTTTCTACTTTGATGTACATAGTTTTTACATGGCAAATAGTTATAGGTGATGATTCATTTAATATAGTCATTTTTAGAATATTGAATTATAAACAAATTTAATCAATAAAAATTTATTGATTGCTTATTAACTGTACATAGGCTATGCTACCATAGAAATATGTAGAAAAGTAATCAATATGATCGCATCAACATTGATTCACATCTCTTAATTCATGGGGTGTCCTACAGAATTTTCAGTCTGACTCAGAGTCAGTAGCATACTGATCATGCTCAGGTGTCCATGGAGTGATGGTCAATGATTTTTTCTTGGTTGCTCTCACAGAGCTAACCTTGCTAGCAAAACCATTGATTACAAGCCAGAATGCGCGGTGTGCTCTGGAGTAATCGCCAAGCAACGGTGGAAAATATCGCGGTTCATCAAACTCGTCATCTGGCACATATTCTACACTAGCGTGGATAGGCTTTTTGGGCAAAAGAATAACATCTGGTGCAGTATCAACAAAGCGGACGTGTTTGGGTGTTTTGGATGGTGGTAGAGAATCTGTGCACATTGAAAGTACAACAAACGTTACAAAACAATAGTATCCAAACAAATGTAACAACTAATGTAATGAAACATGTACTTGAGCCAAAATGGCTACGGTACCAAGATGTTTTTTAAGACACTTGTTAATATTTTTTTTTTCAATTTTTTTATAAATATATATACTTTTATACAAGTCTGGTAACAAAATATACTATAATATTACTCTACAAATATATTAAAAAAATATTTTATAATTAATTATATGTATATACACATATATTTAAAATAATAACCTTGCCTATATCCATAACAATGAATACTAAATTTTTATACTATTTAGATACTGTATACATCTTGCCTTCTAGAATTTGTACAATTCACAGATGTAAAATAATAATTATAGATCAAGAAATGTAGGAATCTGTTTTTCATCAGGTGTACCTAGAAAATTATCAATGATATCGAAAAGCACAGGTTTTTGAAATTCATCAAATTTTTGTTTAATAAATTGTTTATACTCTGCTTCAACATCACCAGCATTTCTGAGGCAGATATAAAATCTAACCATCTTTCGGCCCATGAGAATCTGTTCCTGAATTTTTTGCATTTTGAGTTGCTCTTTCTTTTTCTTTCTTTCTAACAGATTATTTGCTATCTGTTGATGATATCTATCATCTGCTTGTTCAAAAGCATTGGATTCTGCTAGTTCAACTCGCTGTTCTAATGCTTTCATCAATTCATAACCTGATGATTTTGAATCTAAACTTGAGTTATCAAAAATAATAGGTCTAATAATATCATCACCATATATTCTATATATTTCAAAAGCATACTCTCTTATTGTTATTTGACTGATATCAACTTTATTATGAATACCTCGCCAATGCAAAAGATGATTTTTTGTGCACGCCAAACTTTTACAATTGATCTCGAGACAATACTTTTGATCAGTATGATTAACCTGTAAACCACGTGCATTGCAACTTCCATTGCATTTACCATCAAATCTGCACAAAGATGGTATGCATATGTATGTGTTAGGATGTCCTGGTGGATCAAAAAAGCATTTCATGCGGTTATCCATACTCATTCGGATGGGTATAAAAGTTTTAATTACGTCGAAACAAATGAAGTTTTTCTTTTTGCGACCAAGTCGCTACGGTAAAAATATATTTTTTTATACAATCCATTAATAAAAAAATAATCAATTTTTTTTATATATTATAAATTAAAATTAATAAAAATAATAAAACTTTATTATTTTTGGTCAATCTAAAATAATTACTGATCGATTACCTAGTTATCCAAATAGATTTTGGAAGGTCTGTACATAGGTAAGAGCAGATATTGTAGCATAGTCACGTGATCAAATGCTAATCTAAATACCAAGAGATTTTGAGGGTCGTGGCAAGACCCTCACCTTTCAGTTTGCATGCTCATTTGCAAGCTGCCGAAGAAGAGTAGATGTTGCAACACAGTCACGTGAGCAAACATCAGAACCCCACTCAGTAGAATGACTTGTCCTAGAACAAATAGCGCAAACAAACTCTTAAACAGGTGGACGTGGATCTTCATCCTCATCAGCATATGCTCTAGGATCTGAAGTTGCACATCTTCGTGAACAATATGTTGGTCCCCAACCTGTGTTTTCGCCACTCCATCCACAAATCTCACACACACACTCTGGATAAGATGGCGTGTAATTAGGTGATTGAATGATGCCGGCAATTTCAGCACACACCTCTGAATTAATTATTGAAACCATGTCGTTTTTTTAATAATGGTTTCATTTCTAATCGTGACAGTTTTGGTTTTCTTAGTAATTTATAATATTGATTAGGATTGTTATGTAATATATTTTTATTTAGTAATTCATCATTTAAACTTTCAAAAAATTTAGTGAATGATATTGAATTATCATTAAATGGTTTTTCATTAATTGGTTCTTCATTAATAATTATTGGTTGATAAATTTGTTTTTTATTAATAATTCTTGGTTGATAAATTTGTTTAGTATAATCATAATCATAATCATAGTCATCATAATAATAGTCATATGATCTAATATGAATTATTCTTCTTGATGGAATATAATTATAAGATGAGATTTTAGAAGAATAAAAGTAAGATCCTGTTGTTTCATTAAACTTAGACCAATCCAGAAAATTCCATATTTTTATTTTCATAAAATCAGGTAGTTTAAAAAGTATAATATATAATTCTATTCGTGTCGGTGTTGAATTTCTAACAGGACAACTATTCGAATGATATGGATACATATCAACTCTATTATTACAAATAATACATTTTGGTGTTTTTTTACAATAGATGCTATGAAATATTGATTGTCGATCAATAGTAGAACTGCATAAATAACCATTGCATTTCATTATTTTATTAAAAATATCTATTTCTTAATAATTATACCATCGTAGTAGGTGGTTACATTGTGATCTAGTGAACAAATTTTTTTCTTGAGCCAAAATGGCTACGGTAAAAAGTAAAAAAGGTTAAAACAATTAAATAATTAATTTTTCAAATTTTTATGTAAAATGAATTGTTTTATATATATATATATTTTTTTACACCTTTGGAGATTTAAAATGCCGATTTAAATTTAAAGAATTATTTCTATATATAATTAATGAGTTTATTAAGATTTATTCTTATAGTTATTTAGTTAATGCCTTATCAAAAGGTTACGCTTTATGCAATATAACTAATGACTACTCATTCATACCTATTTCACGATAGGTACTAATCAAATTTTTATACTATTTGGTTTTTCTTTGCTGTGAAAATCGGCATTTTAAATCTCCAAAGGTGTAAAATATTTGCAGAATTAATTGATTAAATTATTAAAAAATAAAAATTGAATTTTATTTCTTAATAAATTTATTATAAATATTTATACCATAGCTAAAAGAAATTGCATGCAAATTATGTTGATAACTAGATAAAATCGTGGATTTTATCGTAGGATAAGTTTTTCACAGCCACCTACTACGATGGCGTGTATGTGTGAGATTTGTGGATGGACTGGTGAAAATACCGGTTGGGGACCAACCTATTGTTCAAGAGGATGCGCAACTTCCGATCCTCGGGCATACGCCGATGAGGATTATGAGGATGCTATACTTCCTAGCAGACAGACATGTATTTGTCAAGTTTGTGGTTGGACAGGTGAGCACACAACTTTCAGCTAAACGGTAAATTTATTATTTAATAGATTCAAATTAATATAAAATTATATTTTTATGACTTGTACCGTTTTCTAATAAAATATATAATTTGTTTTGATTACAGCGGTAAGAGATTAATTAATGTTTTAATTTTTCTATTTATAAATAGAAAAATTGAAAAATAAAATATTGTATACAAAATAAAAGCCTGTACCGTAGCAAAATACACTTAAACCAGTTCAATTGTCATTAAATATAATTAGTGATATTAATTCTTATATTAAAAAAAAAAATAATACAAAATGAAAAAAGTTAGATTTGATAATACAATTTCTATAGAATATATATCTGAAACAGTATCCTCAAACATATTATCTAATAATATATCATATTATAATTTAAAAAATACTGATAATAGTAATGAATATTCGCATAAAGATATTTATCAATTATTAAGAAATGAAAATAGAAAGAAAAATCGTATTGAGCGAATATATTTAAATTCAAACAAAAAAGATTATGAATGTCCTACATCTGATCGTATTAATAATAAAAAATTTAATTTTTCATTTTCTTGTTTTGAAAGTATTACTATAAATATTTTTAGATATTATTAAATTTAATAGTAATAGTACATCTATTTTATTATTGTTAAAAATCATTTGTAGAACTTTGGAAGTTCTAATTCTAAAAGATTTGATTCTAGAAAAGAATGTAGTAATTTATTAAATTTGTATATAATTTATTTAGAACTAGTAAAATATAAATTAAATATTTTTAATAATGAAATAGTAAATAAACAAATGACTATTTTATAATATTAAATATTATCAGTATTACTAGCTTTATACATAGCTTTTTTTAAATTACGAATATAAGATTTTGTAATAGGAGGATCTAAGCCGGGAGGAGGATTAATTATTGGTTTTTTTTCATTTTTTGATATGATATGTGTAAAACTACTCATCATCATAGTAAATATTTGATTATCTGGATATAAAATACGTAATAATTTTTTATATTCATATTTAGTAGGTATTTTATCAACATATAATGTTAAAAGAATTGATGTAATAGTATCTCTTGTTACTATTAATAATTCTTTTATTGAATTTGTAGGCATATTATTATTTTCTAAAATATTTTTTTCAATAATTAATTCATATAATTTAATAATCATATGATTATATTGCGTTCTTTTTATAATATCAAGAAAATCTAATGGATTATAATAATTTATATAATCAGTAGGTAAAAAATCTTGAGATTTTACTAAATCATCATATATATTAAAAAAAGACATCAAAAAATAAATTTTTATTAAAATACAACTTTGTATATTTGATTGATGCAATTTTAATGCTGCGCAAAGGAATTCGTATATGAATTCTTTTGACTACGGTAAAATTTATTTTTTAAGACCTATTATAAAAAATAATTCAATTTTTTTATTATAAATGTTTTTTTGAATAGTTATTACAAAAAAAAATTGAATAATAAAAATTTTAGTAATTCCCAAAAATTTTAAACTTTTACCGTAGCCATTTAAGAACAAAGACTATACATTGTTCTCTACAAATTATAGCAATTTTGGAAAACATATATCTATTATTCTGTAAGATTTATAGCTAAAATCATGGCAGAAGAAACAGGCCCTACTGGTGTAGCAGAATTCGATCCATTTAACCATGGTGCAGGCAGAGGACAAGCTTTACAAGGCCACAGACAACGACAAAGTCAAGTGCCAAGACAAGGACAAGACCAAAGATACCAGCGCGACCTAATGAATGCATATGGTCCTGGACAAACCTTTCCCATGATGCAATCGCCATATGGTTTTGAACAATCACAGACTAGACAATCTGCTGAGGCAAGCTTACCTTTTGTGCCTGGTTTTGCACAACAAACTGGTGCTTTTAGTGGACAATTACCAGGATTTCCGACAATGCATCATGTTGCACAGCAAGCAGGTGCTAGCACTGGATTTTCTCCTATGCATCCAGTTGCACAGCAAGCAGTAGCTGGTGAACAATTACCAGTATATCCTGGTATTTCACAACAATTGGGTGCAGGGGGGGCAGATCAAGAACAAAGTGCAGATGCTACTGTAGGAAGAAGACAACCACTAGATAGTGGATACACACGATCTGGTGATTTTGAACAAGACAGAATGCAACAATATATGATGCAACAACAACCAAGATCACGAGAACCGCGTTTGCAGACTCACATAGCAGTTCGACATTTACAAAATGATCTAAGACTACCAACAGAGATTGAAGAAATGAATATAAGAAGACGAGAAGCAAATCTTTTAAGAGAAAAAATAGATTTTGAAAATATTATGGCAGATGAACGCAGTATGCTATCGATAAAAATGGAACAGTACGTGAAAATTGCTGAATCCAAATTTGGTATTGATACTGCACATGCTCAAGAATGGGTAAGTATGAATTTTGATTTCATTGATCATATGATCACAAATACAATTGATGCAAATAACATCAGAGATGAAAAAATGAATCAACGTAGACAGAAAAATGAAAAATACAAAGAGGATTTGGCCAGAATGATAACGGAAATACAAAGACGGGGCTGATAAAATTGTTATAAACGAAATAAATTAACAATTAATATTTTTTTAAATGATATAAAATTATAAAATATTTCATTATTTTTTAAATTTCAATAGAAAATTCTATAACTATACAAAAAAATTGAATTTGTTAATAGTTACATTAATCTCTAATTTTGATATCGTAGCCATTTTTAGTAAATTATGAATATTAACAAATTGTTTATATAAATTTACACAATTTGTTATTAAAAAATGGAAAATTTATTTTCAGATTTAAGAAATAGATTCAGAACAGGCTTGTCTGGTTTTTCATCAAATCAAGGATTTATTGATCGTCGCATAGCACCGATTGATTTTTTAAATACTGTAGCTAATACTAACATACAAGAAAGAGCAAGGGTGGATACTAATAATCCTGTAGCTGATACTAACATACAAGAAAGAGCAAGGGTAGATACTAATAATCCTGCTCGATCGAGTGCTGAATCCAGTACTGAAACAATAGATTTACATCAACATTTTCTTGATGTAAATAGGCGCATGCAAGAATTATCAGATGAATTAACAACACATAGAGAAGAATTAATATTAAGAGATGACGAAGAAAAAATAATAGAAAGTAAAATGATGAATAAGCATATATTTAATGAATATGTATCATTTATAATGGCAGAATTTGGTTATAATGATGAAGATGCTATCATATTTGTCAAAAAAAATTATGAATTAATACATCAAATTATTAATAATGAAATAGAGGCCAAAGAAATAAAAAATGTCGTTGAACAAGAAAGAATAAAAAAAAATGCAAAATTTAAAAACTATTTGGCAAAACATGAATTATCATTTTAAAATTATGATAAACAAACATTAATGATTATTTTATATAAAAAAAATTGAAAAAAAAAATTATAATGTGTAAATTATAATTTTTGTACCGTAGCAATTTTAACGTTGTTTAAATTGGGTAGGATAAAATTTACTATTTTACCGTAGCAATTTTAACGTTGTTTAAATTGGGTAGGATAAAATTTACTATTTTACCGTAGCAATTTTAACCATTTATTATAATGTATGGATATAATCCCCAACAAAATATAAATCCCCATTCTTATTATCTTGAAAAAATTATGAGAGATCAAAAACAAGATAGATTAAAAAAAGAATTCAATCAGACATTTTTTGATATAAAAGAAATGCAAGAGGAAAGAGAAAGATTAGAAAATTTATATGAAATTGCTTTTTTACAATTTTATAGAGGGCCTGTAAGCTCACAACAATTACAAGGAATACGACAATCCATTAAATCAAATTTTAAAGAAATAGATGAATATTTTCAAACTGAAATAGAAAATAATCGTTTAATCAAAGAAAAAAAAAGAGAAAAAATGCAAAAATTTGAAGAAGATCTTGAGATGAAGAAAAAATTATTAGCAGATCCTGAATCTTTAAAAAAATTTATGGACAATTTAATTTTGGGTAAAACAACATATTCACAGCAACAACAGCAACAACAGCAGAAACCAATAAATTTGCATGTCTTGTATGATAGTGATTTTAATGATCTTGTAAAATTAAAAGATCATTGTCCATGGTTTATTAATCATATGAAACAATTAGCACATCAAAAAATAATACCTCATTTGAAAGGAAATATAAATTTTGATATTCCTCGTAAATTTGCAATAGTTTTAAATAATTTAAGTGAGTATCAGTTCAAAGAATATCTTGATAGTTTATATGAGTATCGTTCAAAAACTGGATACCCTTTAGAGCAAGCAATAAAAAAATATATACCATATCACCTTCAAATTAAATTATCTGAAAAAGAAAAAGAAAAAAGACTTAAAATGATGTATAATTAATTTAAGTTATTAACATATTTATTTTAGATATAAAAAAATTGAATATTTTTATAAATAAGTATTCATATAAATATTTTTTTTTACCGTAGCCTATATTATTGTCAATGATCAAAATAAAAGAGCTTTAATTTTTTGCTAGCATAGACAACATAATTTTTCATTATAAATAAGACTTTGCTAAATAGATTAGCCTTATATTTACGCATTTTTAATTAATTAAAAATGCAATCTGCAATCAGTGATTATGAAATGAATATGTATTTAGATGCATTTGTATCGATGAATAAATATGTATCTAAAAATAATTCAGAACAAAATTTTACACCTTATCAAAATAAAAAAAAATTAAAAATAAATAAAGAAAAAGTAAAGATATACAATGCATTAACGATGGTTTATAATGAATTAATTGATACAGATAAAGAATTTAAAAATAAACAATATAAAACAAAATATGTAGCACCACATCTATTGGAGCTACCTCAACAAAATATTGCTCAACAAGTTGCACAACAACAGGTATCTCAACATGTTGCTCAACAACAGGTATCTCAACAAGTAGCTCAACCTCTAACACAGCAATTTCAGAAACAAGACAATGTAGAAAATTTTTTAGCAGGAATTTGTGAAGCGCCTGGATGTAATCGCCATAAACGTGTTGGAACACCAGCACAAAATTATAAATATTGTGCTGGTGATATTTGTGGTAATAGATTATTAGTAAGTAGGGGTTCAGGATTATTGGTTAGAGGTGGTCCAGGATTATTGGTTAGAGGTGGTCCAGGAATATTGGTTAGAGATAGTCCAGGATTATTAATAAGGGATAGTCCAGGATTATTGTTTAATGGGGGTCCATCATTACCATATTATGGTGGCTATGGTGTTATAGCTGGTTTACCAATTGGAAAAAGACTAATATTTTGATTGATTATCTTTACAATTATGTTTATTTACAGAAGATAAACATCGTATTAGCATTATAAAATATATATAAATATACATTTTTTTATCAAATATAAAAAATTGAAAAAAATTAATAAATAATTTTTGGTTTTACTATTTAATGAAATTAAAATATAAATTTAATGATTTTATTAATAAAGAAACTTTAAATACAGAATATAAAAAGTTTACTTTAAATATGTCTAGTTTACCAATAGATTTAAAACTAGCAGAATATTATTGTACAACATACAAATTTGAATTTAATAATTATATTGTTCAGAATATATTTAAATATTTCGAATGTTTTTTATTAAAATATGTATGTGCATTTATAAATTCTAATATAAATGGTAAATTTTATATAGGTGTAAATGATTTAGGTTTTATAGAGGGAATACCATTTATAGGATTACTGCCAAAAAAACAAATAAAAAATAAAATGTATAAAATGTTATTAAATAAAATAATTTTTAAAAATAATTATAATTTTAATAAATTTATTAAAATTAAATTTATTAAAATTGCGTCACCAAAGAAACCTGAAAATTTAATACATCCAGAATATACACAATATTTAAAAAAAAAAGAAGAAAATGCAGAAATATATAATAAATATTTAAATGATATTTCTATTTGGAGACATAAACATAAATTTTATACACAAAAATTAGTAGATTTAATCAATAATACTAATTCTAGAATTTTAATAAAAGATTATATTAAAAAGAAAGATCCTAATAATAATTTAATAAAATTACTTGACACAGATTTTAAATTAGAATATAAAACTAATGCTGAAATAATTAATTTGAAAAAAAAACCTGATAATATATACTATTGGGTAACAAAATGGAAAGATGAAATGTGTAATAAATTAAAACAAACTAAGCCAATTTATAATGCTGATAATAATTTTAAATCAATTCCATTTAATCTAATAATAAGTGTAAGTAATATGATACCATATTGGATACATAATAATGATAATATAACATTAACTTTAATTATAATAGAAATAAAATCAAAATCATTAAATTTACAATGTAAATATTATGATTATTATTATAAAAAATGGATGAGTTGTATAAGAGGTATTTCACAATTGGGCGAACCAGAAATTCAGAATAGATATTAAACTTAATAAATATGGTTAATATGTTAAATATATTTATTTTCTTTCAATTAAAATATAATAAGTACCCTCTAATAATCCATTTATAAAAGTAACAGTTATATTGGAGATTATTTTACATAATATATTAGTAATTTTATCTTGAACAACATCATTATTTAAAAAATAATATTTTGAAAAAACATATGTTATATTTTTAACAGTTATTAATAACATATCATTTCCAATATTTAATGCAATAGTTTCTGTAAACGATTTATTGTAATTATGATTTAATGTATTAATTTTTATTATATATGGCATACATGAATTAATACAATCATTAATTAATTGCAAATAAGCTATTTCAAATGCTTTACTATAATAATAATTAACAATTTTATCATTAATAGTTTTATCTAAAAGAAATGAATAATTTGTATAAGTTGTTAAAATTTTATTACCAATTCCTAAGGAAACATTTGCAAGTATAGATGCAAACGATATATATATTGCTGGATTTATTAATAGTTTAAAAATTTCATTATCTGATATCAAGTTTATTAAATTATTTCTAATAGATTTTTGTAAAAAATCTTTAATATAATTAGTATTATCAATGTTTATTTTATCATTTACATTTTTATTTAGATCAGATAAAATATATGATTGCATACTTATTTTATCATTTATTTCTGTATTTTCGTTCAATAATTGCCATTCTTCATTATTAGATTTATTATCAGAATCTAAATTATCATGATTAATTTTTATATTTTTGTTCATATCTTCACATTTATCATTATTATTTATATTTAAAGTATTATCATTATCAGAATTTATGTTAATATCTTCATCATCATTTTCATATCTATCAATATTATTATTTATATCATGATTATTTTCATTAGAATTATCAATATTATTATTTATATCATGATTATTTTCAGTAGAATTATCAATATTATTATTTATATCATGATTATTTTCAGTAGAATTATCAATATTATTATTAATAGATTCATCTATAGATATTTCGTTAATCCTTAATTCAAAACAAGAAGAGTTTTGAATTTCTGTATTTACATATCTTTTTTTATTCTTCATTTATATTATTATAATTGATAAAATTATATATCTTTTTAAATATTTAATCCATCTATATAAAGATTGTTTTCAACAATCTAAAATATTACATACATCATCTAAACTTACATTATTTAATGGCTGATAATTTATAATCTTCATGGGTGTAAATTATTCAAATAATTTTATATTATAAAATAATTCATCTAATTTGATTTTAAAATTATTTGAATAATTAAATTTTAAATTTTTTGGATTATCTATTAATGTTGAATAAAAATTTAATTTTAAATTATCTAAATTTTTTTGTTTTATATAATAATCATTTAATTTTTTATAAGCGTCTAATTTATTATTTTCATATAAATTATAAAAATGTAGAGATTCTAATTTATTAAAATTATTATTTAATTCGAATTTATATATTTTTGAATCATATTTTAGATATTTCATAATTATATTATTATTATGAAAAAGTTTTTTTATAATAATTTCATTTTTATTGAGATTATTTTATATTCTTTTTCATCATTTTTATAATTTGGAAACGAATAATATATATTTACACCATCATTAATATTTTAATTATAAATAATATATTCATAATTAAAGTTTGTATAATCAAAAGCTGTATTTGTTGAATCAGAAAAAAAAAATGCTTTACTAATAATAAAATTATTATAATTATCATCTAATTTTTTTTTATATTTGAATCTAATTCTCTTTCTAAAGAATGAGAATTTATTGAATAAATATTAGATAAATATTCTAATATATAATAATTAAAACTACTATAATCATTTTAATTATTAAAATCAATAGGAATTGTATATTGATTATCATTTATAGTAGTAAATATCTTAAAAAATAATATTATTATTAATTTAGAATAATAAATTAATTGTTTAATAAATAATTAATATTTTTAACTCCAATATTTATAATAAATATTATAAATTAATCATCTGTCGCAATTAAATTAAAATCTAAGTTAATTATATAATGTTTTCAACTGAATGTATTGGACCGTGTTTACCTTATTGTTCAAATTTGCCTTCTATGTACATATATAACATAATTAGTTTTATAATAGGTATAATAATTGGTATTATAATTGGATATTTTTATGAAAAAAAAATAAAAAATGAAAATTTAAACTAATTATTAGTTATAATTTTGTTTATATTTTTAATTTATTAACTCAGTCTAAGTTGATTCAGTATCATTAATTAAATAAAAATAAGATCATCATTAAAAATAACTATACAATTGATACTAATTAAACTGATATAATAATTAATTATGTTAATTTAGTAAAATGGTTAAATATTAGAAAAGATAGTTTAAATGCACATATTAGTAGATACATATAAAATATCATTAAAATTCGGGATAAATATCATTATATAATTTATTGTATTTATTTAATAAATCATTTAGATTAATTCCAGATTCAACTTGTTTAAAAAAAGATAAATGAGATACTATAAAGTCTGTATATAAAAAATTTTTAAATTCAAAATTATTAACATAATCTACTGTTAAATTAGTTTCATCATCAGTAAAACAATCTTTTATTTTATACCAATTTTTTCCTAAATAACCAAAAAAATTAATACTAAATCTAGTATCAATAGGTATTACATCATTATTAAAATTATAATTTATAAAATTTTTATAATTATCTATAAAATAATTATGTAATATTTCTGCTTTTGTTCCACTGCTCCATAAAGATCCATTAATTCCCTTATTTGGATATTCTAAATCTATTAATGATTTTGGAATTAAATTATATTTATTTTGTTGATAATATGCACTAACACCATTATTAATAATATTGGCAAAAATTAAATCATAGTTATCATTATTATTTATAAATTCTATAAAATTTGGTAGTTTTAATAAATCTATAAATACAATATCATCATCGCATTTTAAAATAATATCATTTAAATATTTAGAATCTGTATAATATTGATAATAATTTTTCCAACTTTTTTCACAAGTATCCATTAAAAAAAATCCCTTATTTTCAATTTGAAAATAATCTAATTCACCAACTGCACCATGTCCAGTTTTAAAATATATTTCTTTAAAATCGAATTTATTTTTAATTATTTGTGAAATTTTTAATTCATTATTTTTATAAATTCTCAGACTATTATCTACTATTTCAAATTTAAATAAATTTTGTTTATTAGAATCAGTCATATTATATTCTAATAAACTAAAAATTTCTATATTATTTTCTCTAATAACAGATTTTCTATTTGACCAGCCTCCTAAAACAATTACATATTCTGTTTCAATATTATTAATTTTAACATGAATATCATTAGATGCTTTAATAAATAATTCAAAAGAATTATTTTTTATTAATGGTTTAATTTGAACATAATTACCAGCATTAACAGAAGATGTTCTTTTTAAATTACTTATTGTTTTAATATAATTTTCATCATTAATATTTCTTGCAATATTCCAAATATGTACTTCATCAATAATTTTTAAATCTAGTGCTTTTTGTAAATATTTACATAATATTTTTAAATTATTTTCTCTTCCTGCAAAAATAGTAAAAATAGTTTTTCTTAATTTTTTTTCATTTATAAAACCATAATCACCATCACCACCATTACTACAAAATAAAGGATTACAACATTTAATATCTAAAATTTTTTCTATAAGTGGTAATGATTCATTATTTTTCATTGCATTTAAATTATATTCAGTATGTTGTAATTCAATAATCATTCTTTTTGCATTTTTTAAAGTATTAATACCTCCTTTGATTATATCAATTTCTGAACCTTGACAATCAATTTTTACTAAATCAGGTAATGGATATCCTTGTTCTGTAATAATTGTATCTAATTTTTTGGTCATTTTTTCAATATATTTATTTTCAGGGAAATATTTTCCATTTTCACAACCTATTTCTCGATAGTATGAATTTCCACCTGGATAATATTCATTTTGATAAAATTTTACTATTTTATTATCATCATCAGATAATACACCAAGATAATATTCATATTCTTTATATAAAAATTCAACTTCAGAAAATGCATCAAATAAAATATATTTAGCATTAGGCCAAATTTTTTTAGCTTCATTTGTCCAATGCAAAACACAACTACCTATATCATAAATAACTTTAGGTTCAAATCCATTATTTTTTAAATTTAATAAATAATCAAAATGAGCTTTTGGTAAATGATTTTCTTTACTTAATTTTGTTAAATGATTATTTAAATTTTCAAATCTATCATTACTTATATAAGTACTTATTTCTTTACTTATTTTAATATTTGAAAATTTTTCTTTTAATAATAAACCTTTTTGAATAAATGAATTTCTAATATCTTCATTTTCATCTAACCATTTAATTTTTTCAAGATAACGATCTAAAATAGGATATCCAAAAAAATGATTTCTTTTTTTCCAATATTTTAAATCATCTTCATTTATTATATCAGCTGTATCTATGTAACAGATAGCATCTCCATATAATTCTTCATAAACTTTAATTTTTGGTGTGATAACAATTGTTCCACATAATAATGCTTCTAAAACTACATATGCAAATGTATCATAATGTATTTGATTATTATCTAAATTTATTAAAGGATAAATAAAATATTTGCTTTTAGAAACATCATTTAAAATTGTATATTTAGATGAATTTTCTGATATTTTTATTTTATCATTTTCTGATTGAAATAAATTTTTATAATTATTATCATAAGTATTTGTAAATAAAATATAATTATCTAAATTTTTTAATATTTCTACTACCATTTTATAACCTCTATCTATACAAGCAAAATAGCATAGACTATTTTCTTTTGTATTATTTAAAGATGGAATATCAACTAAATCAATAGAATTATATATTAAAATATTATTATATTCATTTAAAAAAGGTTGAACATTTAAAATATTAGTTTTTGCAAATTCTGATATATAACCAATAATAATTTTATCTTTATCAATACTAAATAATCTATCATAATTAACTAAATCATTTTGAGTTAAAATAATAATTTTATAAAAATATTCTATTTTATCTAAAACAATTAATGAGCCACAATCATGTGTAATAAAAATATAATCACATACTATTTTTTCCAAATTTTCTAAATTGGAATATTGTACATTTAAATAATTTCTTTCTATTATATTATTTGTTGTTGAAATAATTTCAACATTAAAATTTGTATTTATAGCAAGACCTTCTGCTAAATACATTAAAGCAGAATGACTTCCAGAAATACCATTCTCATGTCTAGCAGTATAACCATTCCATTTAATATTAAAATTATCAATAAATAAAATTCTCATTATAATTATATATAAAAAAAAACTATTTTTAAATCTTTTTTTGGTTTTTAAATAAATAAATTTTTTAATATAATGAAGTAAATCTAAGTATTATTGGTATATTCATACTTCCATTTTTTAAAATATTTCCTCCAACATCGGGACCATTATTAATTAATGAAGAGCTACTAAATAAATTAGATATAAAATAAATTGGAAAATCCCAACTAGTATTAGCAAAATTTAAATTTCCTGCTACTGTAGCACCCGAAGTTCGATTTAAATTTGCCCATGTATATTCAACATAATTTTTCCATGTATTATTTGTTAATAATAAAGCCATATTTGCGGTTATTCCAGTTAATAAAGTTGTATTACTAAAATCAGTTTGATTATAAATAGCTGCTTGAGCTTTAGCATTACCGAATATTTTCGTAGCTATAATTTCAAGTAATCGAAATGATAAAGTTTGTCCTTGTGTATTAATAGTATTATATGCATAAGTATTAATAATATTATTATTTAAAGATGTTATAAATGCAGAATTAGTATTAAATATAGTTCTTAATAAAGTTTGATTATAAACTAAATTTAGTAATGCTGAATTACTATTTGTACTTGCAGTATTTACTGTTACTTTACCATTATTTAGATAAAACATACCGGTTGGATAAGCTCGATTTGTAAATAATGTATTCATTGCTCTATTACCTCCAGATTGTAAATTTATAGTTATTATATAATCATATAATGCATTATTCATTAATATAAATTAAGTTAAATTATTTTAAATAGTTTTTTATTTTGTGTATATTCTAAATATTTAGATAATATAATATGTGAATATTCTAAAAAATCGCGTCGTATAACAATATTCATTAATGGATTAGCTGATTTTAAATCAGGAATATAATTAATTTCATCTATATCTAAAAAATCTATTTTTAAATCTTTTTTTGGTTTTAAAACAAATAAATTTTTAGGATACCACCACGAATGCATAAAATCTTTGATATTATCACCAAATAATTTTTTTAATTCATATGTTTCTTTTATATCAATATCATAATCATATTTATTAAATAAATTAATCCAATAAATAAATGATTGTTCATTAACATGAGTTGGATTTTGATTTAAATCTTGCATAACTGTTGCAGATCCAAAATAAACTCCTTTTGGATTATTTACTAATAATAATTTAATAAAATTTTCAGCAAATTCGGGTTTTATATGTTCTGCAACTTCTGTAGTTATAACATATTCAGTATTTGGTATTAATAATTTATCAATTTCTTTAGTAAAATCCATAATTTGATATTTATCTAAATTATTTTCATTCCATACTGATTTTGCTGATTCTGATCCTTCTAAACCATATGCATCGATACCTTCTAAAATTAAACATTCAACTAATAATCCGTGACCACATCCATAATCAGTAATATTAGTAATTTTATTTTTTAAATAAGAAGCAAATAATTTATAAATGGTTAAATTATTTTTATGATTTTCAAAAAATGTATGATTATAAGTTTTAGATAAATCATTTGAAATATTATTAGGAAGTAACATTAATTATTATATAAAAATAATCTTTATATAATAATTAAATAATATTTTAATTTGTAGTATAAAAACGTACTAATAATGGAATATTCATAGAGCCATTTGCTAATTGTACACCTCCTACATTAGGACCATTATTTAGTAAGGCTAAGTTACTATAAGTAGTACCATTTACAACTGATGCATCAAATAAATTTACTTGTAAAAATATTGGAAAATCCCAAATTGTATTTTGAAAGTTAAAATTAGCTGGTTGATTTACATCAATTGTACTATTTACATTGTTTGTTGTTTGTGTTTCAATTCTATCTAAACCAACATATATATTGAATATATTTAATTGCATTTGTGTATTTTGTATTACATTATTAAGACCATTTTGAATTTGATTTAACATACTATTTGGTACTGTAAATGGAGCATAAAAATCTGTCTCATTATAAATAGCAGCTTGAGCTTTCGCACTTCCGAAAATTTTAGTCGCTACAATTTCAAGAATTCTAGATGATAATTTTTGATTACCACTATTTAATGTATTATAAGCAAATGTATTAGTTACATTACTATTTGCAGATGTGATATTAGTATAGTTACCAAGTAAAAAAGTATTTAATACTGTATTATTAAATGCTAAATTAAGTGCAACATTATTTAGAGAATTTGTATTAACAATACCATTATTTAGTAAACCTTGTTGATAATTAGCATAACTAAATAATTGATTTCCACTAAAACCTGCTGCAGTAACATTAATATTTAAAATATAATCATAACTAGAAGTAGTAGCAGTAAGACCATTCTGGGCATATAAAGAAGCATTTTGCGTTACTGTAAAAGGAGAATTTATAAAAAAAGTACTCATATATAAATATATATATATTTTTTTTTAATATTTAAAAAATATTTTAATTTGTAGTATAAAAACGTACTAATAATGGAATATTCATAGAACCACTAGCTAATTGTACACCTCCTACATTAGGACCATTATTAAGTAATGCTAAGTTACTGTAAGCAGTGCCATTTACAACTGATGCATCAAATAAATTTACTTGTAAAAATATTGGGAAATCCCAAATTGTATTTTGAAAGTTAAAATTAGCCGGTAGTGTTACATCATTTGTACTATTTACATTGTTTGTTGTTTGTGTTTCAATTCTATCTAAACCAACATATATATTGAATATATTTAATTGCATTTGTGTATTTTGTATTACATTATTAATACCATTCTGAATTTGATTCAACATACTATTTGCTACTGTAAATGGAGCATAAAAATCTGTGTCATTGTAAATAGCTGATTGAGCTTTTGCACTTCCGAAAATTTTAGTTGCTACTATTTCAAGAATTCTAAATGGTAATTGTTGATTTGCGGTATTTAATGTATTATAAGCAAATGTATTAGTTACATTACTATTTGCAGATGTGATATTAGTATAATTACCAAGTAAAAAAGTATTTAATACTGTATTATTAAATGCTAAATTAAGTGCAACATTATTTAGAGAATTTGTATTAACAATACCATTATTTAGTAAACCTTGTTGATAATTAGCATAACTAAATA
>Ga0214923_10002206_pt1 | contig 26256 bp, 14 predicted proteins | sample LL1510_MetaG_FD_177993 | JGI IMG/M metagenome (GOLD analysis project Ga0214923, IMG submission 177993) | Freshwater microbial communities from Lake Lanier, Atlanta, Georgia, United States - LL-1510 | ecosystem: Environmental > Aquatic > Freshwater > Lake | place: USA: Georgia | collected...
GTGAAAGATGGCTATCAATAGACCAGCTCGGCCAGGACAAAGACAGGCGAGCGGCGTATTTAACCCGCTGCAGCCATCTGCTCCAGTGCCAGTCAGTTTTCCGCAGCATCTTTTTATTCCACAAGGTGCCGCATCAATCGACATTCGTCGCTGTTGTACGATCACAGCCGGAACAGTGCGTGAGACTCTTATGAGTTTCACTGCACCTCAAGGCGGAGTGACTCAGTTTATCAGCTATGCAATTTTCAATGACGGTTTGCTTGAAGAAAATTATGAGTTCAAGTGTCTCGTCAATGGCGACAATGTTCTTGCATATCATGGAGATCCAAGCAAAAACTATAGGATTTCTCTTGGTCTTGGACCTGACTTGTCGAATGTAAACTTGATTCCAATTCAATTAGCTGTTCAGCCAGGTCAAACTGTCTATTGGACTGTTACAAATACTTCAGCGGTTGATACTATTATGGGTGTTCGCATGGTTGGATATATCAACACTGTCGGCGGTCTTTACTCCGCTCCTGTTGGTTCATAAGGAGGATGATTTATGGCTATTAAAGATTGTCAGGCGTCCTTCTCTAACTCACGTATTAAACCACGAGCGGCGACAACCACTGCCGTTGTGACAAATAAACTGATTCCAGGAACTGTTACTTTAATTTATCCATATAATGAAAATAGAACGACCCTTTCGATTCGTAATGAATCCCTTGGCAGTGATTTTCGATATGGTTATTCGACTTCAGAAGTATCCCCCACAACCGGATTTTTGATCCGCGCCGGTGAAGCGTGCGAACTCCAAGGACCGATGCCTGTTTACGCTTGCTCGGTTGATGGAACGGATGTTCCGATTTGCGGTGACGAAGGATCAGGCTGATTTTTAAATTGGAGTTTAAATTATGACAATCAATACCCTTGCGACCCGAAATTGGCACTGGTGGTCTGGAACAGACGAGCCTTCACTTTATTTGGGTGAAATTCATGACTTTTACCTGAATTCAACAACAGGTGAAATCTTTGAAAAAACCGCTGATACCGAGTGGACATCGGTTGGTTCAATCACTGCTCCTGGCGGTGGTGTAACAAGTGTCAATGGTCAAACGGGTGATGTCGTAATTGACCCCGAGAATATCGGAGCAGTCAGCAAGGCCGGAGACACAATGTCCGGCCCTTTGATTATTGATCCCTTTGGAACAGCTCCGGGTCAAACGGGTATTATCAAACTCCGCGAACTTGCGGTGAATGGAACAAACTTTGTCGCTGTTAAAGCCCCAAACCTTTTGGGAAGCGATGTTACTTTTGTTCTTCCTGCGACTTATGGTGCTGCAGGGCAAGCTCTGACAACCGACGGCGCTGGTAACCTTTCATGGGGTAACATTCCAGCAATTCCTGTTTTGTCTGTGAACGGTCAAACAGGAAACGTCGTTTTGACCACAACCGACATCAATGAAGGAACCCGCCTCTACTTTACGGACGCGCGCGCTCGCGGTGCAGCCGTTGTAAATAGCGTCATTGGCGGTCAAACCGATCAAGCACCATCTGTTTCTTCAATCAAAACTTATGTTGATGCCTCAGTCGGAGTTGAAGCTGCGAGCCGTGCTGCTGCTGATATCACCCTGCAAAATAATATTACCTCTGAAGCAAACACGCGTGCTGCGGCAGATGCTCTGCTTATTCCTCTCACGCAAAAGGGAGCGAATAATGGTGTCGCCACACTTGGTCCAACGGGTAAAGTCCCATCGGCACAACTTCCCCCACTCGCTATTAGTGATGTTTACGTTGTTTCAACGATAGCCGAGCGTGATGCCCTGACAGGCATCGAAACAGGTGATGTTTGCGTTGTTACAAGTATAAGTAAAACATATATTTACACAGGTTCAGCGTGGCAAGAACTTCTCAACCCACCAAACCTTGTCTTGTCTGTGAACGGTCTGACGGGCGCAGTTGTTTTGACTGCCGCAAGCGTTGGCGCGGTTGATTTAACTCAAAAGGGCGCAGCTTTTGGTGTTGCAACTCTTGACGGCGCAGGAAAAGTCCCATCTTCTCAACTGCCTTTGGACGCTGTAACAAGCGTCAACGCAAAGACAGGTGATGTTGTTCTGACAACCTCAGATATCACCGAGGGAAGCCGTCTTTATTACACGGATGCGCGTGCACAAGCTGCGGCGGTTATTGACAGCACAGCAGGAAGCCAAACAGATAAAGCTCCTTCGGTTGCTTCAATCAAATCTTATGTTGATTCATCGGTCCTTAATGAGAAAAATGACCGCATTGCTGCCGACAACACCCTGCAGACCAACATCAACACCGAAGCCTCAACACGGGCTACGGCTATCACAAATCTGCAAAATAGCTTGGCGACTGAAACAAGCCAAAGAACAACAGCCGACAACACTCTGCAAACCAATATCAATACAGAAGCCTCGAGCCGAGCTTCAGCCGATACAGCTCTCGGTCTTAGAATCGACCAAGAAATAACTAATAGAACAGCGGCTGATAACACCCTTCAGACAAATATCAATACAGAAGCAGGCATTCGTGCGGCAAACGACAGTAGCCTGCAAGGCAACATCGATACTGAACAGGCTGCAAGAATCGCAGCAGACAGCAACCTCCACGATGAAATAACTGCTGAAGCAAGCTTGCGTTCTGCTCAAGATGGTATTCTCTCTGGACGAATCACAACTGAAGTTTCCGACAGGCAGGCTGCTGATGCCGTTTTGCAGGCAAATATCAATATCGAGCGTGATGCCCGTATTGCTGCTGATTTGCTGCTTATTCCGTTGACCCAAAAAGCAATCGCAAACGGAGTTGCAACTCTCGATGGCGCTGGTCATGTGCCGGCATCTCAGCTTGATTTGAGCACAAGCCAAGTCGCTGAGGGAAGCAACCTTTATTACACAAACGCGCGCGCCCAAGCCGCTTCTGTCGTTAATTCAACGGCCGGCAATGAAACTGATAAGGCTCCTTCTGTTTCAGCAACGAAGTCCTATGTGACTTCAGCAGTCGCCGGTGAAGCTGCATTGCGTCAATCTGCAGATGCTGATTTGAGTGACAGAATCACTCAGGAAGTCTCTGACAGATCTGTTGCCGACGCAGGTCTTCAAGATCAGATCTATAATGAGCGCGACGCTCGTATTGCGGCAGATCTGCTTCTTATTCCACTGACTCAGAAAGCAAGCGCAAACGGAGTTGCGACTCTCGACGGTGCTGGTCACGTTCCAGCATCACAGCTTGATTTGAACACAAGCCAAGTCGTTGAAGGTTCAAACCTCTACTATACAGATGCACGTGCAAAGACTGCTGCGGTTGTAAACTCAACAGCAGGAAATCAGTCCGATCAGGCCCCTTCTGTTTCAGCAACAAAGTCTTATGTGACTTCGGCAGTTGCCGGTGAAGCCGCACTGCGTCAATCTGCAGATGCCGATTTGAGCGACAGAATCACTCAGGAAGTTTCTGATAGAACTTCAGCCGATTTTACGTTGCAAGGTAACATCGACGCTGAACGCGATGCTCGTATTGCTGCGGATGCTCTACTTGTTCCATTAACTCAAAAGGGAGTCGCTGGTGGCGTTGCCACTTTGGGAATCGATGGTCTTGTCCCTTCAAGCCAATTGCCCCCTCTGGCCATCACAGATGTTTACGTTGTTGCAACAATTGCTCAACGCGATGCTTTGACAGGTATTGAGACAGGGGATGTCTGTGTTGTTACAGATCTGAGCAAGTCCTATATTTATACGGGCTCAGTTTGGCAGGAACTTCTTAATCCACCGTCTGGAGTTTCTTCGGTCAACGGACAAACAGGATCTGTTAATCTTTCGACAAGTGATATCCCTGAAGGAACAAACACATACTTCACTGACACACGTGCAAAGACTGCCGCAGTTGTTAATTCAACTTCAGGCTCACAGACCGATCAAGCTCCTTCTGTTTCAGCAACGAAGTCCTATGTGACTTCGGCAGTTGCCGGTGAAGCCGCACTGCGTCAATCTGCAGATGCTGATTTGAGTGACAGAATCACCCAGGAAGTCTCTGACAGATCTCTTGCCGACGCAGATCTGCAAACCCAGATCTATAATGAGCGCGATGCCCGCATTGCTGCTGATTTGCTGCTTATTCCATTGAGCCAAAAAGCAAGCGCGAACGGGGTTGCGACTCTTGACGGGACGGGTCATGTGCCAGCGTCCCAACTTGACTTGAGCACAAGCCAAGTCGCTGAAGGGTCGAATCTGTACTTTACTGACAGCCGGGCAAAAACCGCTTCAGTGGTCAATTCGACTTCAGGCTCACAGACCGATCAAGCGCCGTCTGTTTCAGCGGTAAAATCTTATGTCACAACCTCTGTTTCTTCAGAGGCTGCGGCACGTTCTTCGGCTGATACAATATTGCAAGCAAATATTGATGCTGAGGCAAGTGCGCGTGGCGCTGCAGATACCACTTTGCAAAACAACATAAATAGCGAAGCATCCACACGCCAGTCTCAAGATGCGCTTCTTGAACAGGCGATTGCCGATGAAGCTTCAGCCCGTGCTTTGGCTGATGGTGTTCTGCAAGACAATATTGACGGAGAAGCGTCAATTCGAGCTGCAAATGATTTAATTCTGCAAACAAATATCAACAATGAAGCATCTGCTCGTGCTTCTGCTGATACCACTTTGCAAAACAACATCACAGCCGAGCAAACGGCCCGCATTGCTGCAGACAACACCCTCCAATCCTACATTGACGATGAACAACTTGCGCGCATTGCTGCCGATTCAACTCTTCAAGATCATATCGATGAAGAAGCTCAGACTCGCGCAAACGCGGATGATGTGCTGCAACAGAATATCGATGATGAGGCAACAGCCCGTAGTGCTGCAGATAACCTTCTGCAGACCGCTATCGATAATGAAGTCTCTGCACGTCAAGCTGCTGTTTTGTCGCTGCAAGGTGATATCAATAGTGAAATCTCTGCAAGACAATCAGCCGATGCTATTCTCCACAATGAGGTATTGAATGAAGCCTCAGCGCGGCAATCTGCCGATGGTGTTCTTCAGTCGAATATCGACGCAGAGGCATTAGCACGACAAGCTGCAGACGCTCTGCTCATTCCTCTCTCACAAAAGGGTTCTTCAAACGGAGTTGCAACTCTTGATGGTTCTGGCCATGTGCCAGCATCGCAACTTGATTTGAGCACGACTCAAGTTCTTGAAGGAACAAACCTTTATTTCACAGACAACCGGGCAAAAAATGCTGCGGTGGTCAACTCTTTGGCGGGTGACCAAACAGATCAAGCGCCATCGGTTCACTCGGTCAAAGGTTATGTGTCTTCAGCGGTTGCTTCTGAAGCATCTGCAAGAGAAGCTGCCGACGCTCTTTTAATTCCTTTGACGCAAAAAGGAATTGCTGGTGGTGTTGCAACTCTTGGTCTTGATGGTCTTATCCCAGAATCACAGTTGCCACCTATTGCAATCACCGATGTTTATGTTGTTGCCACTCTCGCAGAACGTGATGAACTTTCCGCGAAAACAGGCGACGTTTGCGTTGTTACAGATATCAACAAAACCTATATCTATAACGGCCTTAACTGGATTGAGTTGCAAACAACCAGTGCTGTAACATCTGTCAACGGTCAGACGGGTGATGTTTCTCTTTCCACAAGTGATATTGCTGAAGGAAGCAATCTTTACTTCACGGCCTTGCGTGCTAAAACGGCTGCGGTCGTAAATAGCACGATGGGTGATGAGACAGATCAAGCGCCTTCGGTCCACGCCGCTAAATTCTATGCTGATTCTGCTGTTTCAAGTGAAGCAGCGTTGCGTGCCAGTGCTGACAATGTTCTGCAGCAAAATATTGACAATGAAGCGATTTTTCGAGCCGCTGCAGACTCAACTTTGCAGACAAACATCAACAATGAAGCTTTCACCCGTGCGGCAAATGATTCATTGCTGCAAGGTCAGATTGATGATGAAGTCTTAGCACGTCAATCGGCTGACTTGGATCTGCAAGACCAAATCACCAATGAAGTCACCGCAAGAAGCTCTGCTGACCTTGTTCTGCAAGGAAATATCAACACTGAAGCATCGACCCGTGAGAATGCTGATATTCTTCTCCAGAGCAACATCAACACTGAGACTGCAAACCGCATCGCTGCCGATGCTTTGCTTATTCCTCTCACTCAGAAGGGGCAAGCAAACGGAGTTGCAACTCTTGATGGCTCAGGACATGTGCCAGCCGATCAGTTGAATTTGAGCACGACTCAAGTTGCTGAAGGTGCAAACCTTTATTTCACGGACACACGCGCTAAAACCGCAGCAGTCGTAGACAGCACAGCAGATAATCAGACAGATCAGGCCGCGTCTGTGAGCGCGATGAAGATCTATGTTGAGGGGCTTGTTCAATCAGAAGCAAACTTGAGAACATCTGCAGATGCTCTCTTGCAAGGGAATATTGACTCTGAAGCGCAAACTCGAGCCAATGAAGATATTATCCTTCAGGGCAATATTGACGCTGAAATCGCAAACCGCATTGCCGCTGATGCTTTGTTGATTCCACAGTCTGAAAAAGCACAGCCCAACGGTGTCGCGACTCTCGATGGCACAGGACATGTTCCTTCAAGTCAGTTGCCTCCTTATCCAGTTGTTCCTGTGACTTCGGTCAACGGTCAAATTGGTGATGTTGTTCTCAGCACAAGCGACATTGGTGAAGGTTCAAATCTTTACTTTACCGACACAAGAGCAAAAACTGCCGCTGTTGTTGATTCAATGGCGGGAAGTCAAACGGACCAAGCTCCATCTGTGCTGGCGGTTAAAGATTTTGCTAAGTTTTTACCTTCAAACGTAAGATATGTCACACCGAATGGATCTGATGTCGAAGGAAATGGTTCACAGATTGCTCCTTATGCGACAATCCAAGCTGCCATGAATTCACTTCCTGCACCTGTAGCCGGATCTGATGTTCCTGATTGCGTCATTTACGTTCACCCAGGTGTCTATGTTGAAACCATTAGCTGGACTCGCACAAATACCCATATCGTCGGTCTGCAGCCTCCAAGAAAAAACATTCAGACTGTAACCATCAAAGGCGGTATTGATTTCAATATTGCCATTGCCGAGCCAGGTGGTCTGTTCCAAAACATAAGCTCTGTAAGCAATTGCCTTTTGTCAAATGAATCTGGCGCACGAAACGTAGTCAATTTCGCGGGTACAGAGGGAGTTATTCTCCACCTTGTAAATTCGCAAGTTTATCAAGCTTCAAGTGGCTATAGCTGTGTGAGCTTAACAAACACATCTGCAAGCACTTCACGCTTGTATATGGATTACTGTGCTTTGAATAACGCTGCCTCTGGGGCGGGTCATGCTCTTGATCTGCAAAGAGGATCTTTGTGGTCTGCTTTCTATAGCGAAATCTATAGAACAGGATCATCTGATCCAAGCGTTAGAGCGATTAAACTGACAAACAATGCTTCTGTCGCAAGTGTTTCTAATGGTGTCATCGGATCAAGTGGTGACTACTCAATTGAAATGGCTGGAACAGGTTCTTGCACTTTAACCCATTCGACAGTTCAAGCTTATTCAGCAAACAAGAGTGGTGTTTATGTTAATGCGGGCGCAACATTCACTGCCGTCTATTGTGCATACGTTGTTCCAGCGGGAACAGGCTATGCAGTCACGGGTCCAGCGGGATCTGTTTATGTGTATGCGTTCAATATCTTTAGCGCGAATACATCAATCGGCTCAAATGTTTACAAAGTTGCAGCAGCCATCGACACGACAACGACAAGTGTGAGTGAAGGAACAAATCTTTACTTCACAAACGCAAGAGCAAAAACTGCCGCTGTTGTTGATTCAATGGCGGGAAGTCAAACGGACCAAGCTCCGTCTGTCTCGAGTGTGAAAAACTATGTCGCAAGTCATTCATCTTTAGTTTCTTTAAGCTTCAGCGCATCTGATTGGGTTCTCAACTCAATTACTGTTATTCCAAGCGGAACTCCAACTGCCGGACAAATTGGACCGCATGGAATTTCATCTGGAAAAGTTCTTTTCAGCCGCGTTCAAAGCAAAAATGGAACAAGCTACAAAGAAGTGTTCTTGGAAGTCGAATATGATTCTTCAATAAATACGATTACTTTGACAAAAGATGGAAGTTATCCAGCTTTTGACGGAGAAATTCTCATTTCCTATGGTAACTGAATAGTTGAGGGGAGGGTTTTCGGTTAAGAAAACCTTTCTCTTTTGTGTGAAACATGGAGGTTTTTAGTATGGCTGGTATTCCGTTTTTAAGTAAAATTTTGGCCCTTGCGGGAGTCGGTCTTAAAGACCAAGCAAACGATAAAGAACTCATTCTTGCTCTATCACAAGATCAAGCAAGTTCGAGTACAATTACAGTCGATTTGCCGTCTGCAAGCGGTAAAATTGCTCTGGTTGAAGAAACCATTCCGCTTTCTCAAAAAGGCTCTGCTCTCGGTGTTGCAACTCTCGATAACGCCGGAAAAATTCCAAGCGAGCAATTGCCTCCACTGAGCGCGGCTCAAGTTTATGTTGTTCAAACAATCGCTGAACGCGATGCTCTCACAGCCGCTGAAGGTGATGTCTGCGTTGTTACTGATGTCAGCACATCGTATATTTACGATGGCGCGGCATGGCAGGAATTTTTGAGTCCAGGTGCCGCCGTAACTTCAGTCAACGGTCAAATTGGTTCTGTCTTCTTGACAGCTTCTGATGTTGGAGCAGTCGCAAGTACAGAAAAAGGCGCGGCAAACGGTGTTGCTCCTCTTGATTCCTCTGGTCTTGTTCCAAGCGAGCACCTTCCACCTGCTCCTGTGCAAAGCGTCAATGGTCAAACAAATACCGTTGTCCTGAGCGCGTCTGATGTCGGTGCGATTGCATCGATTGAGAAAGGTTCTCCAAACGGAGTCGCAAGTCTTGATGCCAGCGGATATCTTCCAGCGGCACAGCTTTCTGATTGGATTGATAAACCATTGGGTATCAATTCAACAGGATATTATGGCGCTGAACTTCGTTTGCGTGAAGGAAATGGCCAAGAAGGCGATTATATCGCGCTGAGAGCTGCACAAGCAATTCCTCAATCGTTCACTCTGACTTTGCCAAGCGCGGACGGTCAAGACGGTCAGGCTCTTGTTACAAATGGTGCAGGTGTATTGAGTTGGGCAAATGCGGGTGGCGGTGGTCAAGCTTTTGCCCTCAAAACAGAAAACTTTTTGATGGCTCCATCGGACAGTGGAACTCTTTTTGCTGTCAATAGCCTAAGCGATAACATCACAGCAACACTCGACGGTAATACATGGCAGCCCGGCGATTCACTTACGGTTGTAAATACCAATCAATATGGTGGATACAATGTTTTCATTGGTGTTCCTTATTACATCAATAAATCATCACCACAGGATTTGACTCTTGCTTGGGGTGAACGCGCTGAAATCGTTTTCCACGATCAAAACAGTTGTACGATTGATATCATCAAGTCACCGACTCGCGTCAACGGTCAAACTGGTGATGTGACTATCAGTGCTGCCTCAATAGGTGCCGCTTATACCGCAGGTAGCTCGAGCCAAGATTTTGAAGCACAAAAACTTTCGGCTCTCCGGCTGTCTTTGAGAAGCGACAATATCGTCACAAAATCGGAAAACTTTGATCTCAGTGGTAATGATGACGGTCTGACTTTTAAAGTCGATCCTGCAATCCAATCAGGAATCACTGCTGCTTTTTCTTTTGGCGCATATCCGTCTTTCAGTCAGGGTATGAAGTTTTATTTCATAAACCCTTCAAACCAGGAATTGGCAATCCAGGTCAACTATCCATTGCAGTCAAATTATCCTGATGGATATGCTCTTTTGCCAGGATGTACTGCTGAAGTAACCTTTATTCAAAACGATTCTGTTTTTGTAAAGATCCACAAGCCTATAAGCTATCCAGTCGCATCTGTGAATGGACAAACAGGCGCAGTTAGCCTCAACGCAGGTGATGTTGGTGCTATTCCTGCTTATCTACTTGATCAAGATTCCGGTGTCGCAACTCTCGATAATCAAGGCCGTGTTAAAGCCCACACTGGTTTGATTGTTGAAGGGAATGAGTCGGCAGTTTGGATTTACCCCGGCCAAGGGCCAGAAGTCTATGGATCATATTATGTTGGCCGAAGCATGGGAGTCATGCAAGGTCGCTATTTACCTTACCAGGTACAATTGGATCACTCGCAAGTGACCTATGGTAAAGGCTGGCAGTATAAGCTGACCAATAACTGCGGGATTGATCCAAATGAGCCTCAACCCGTTCCATCTGTTTCTTTCGCTTGTATGGCCGACAGTGAAGGACATGATGCAAGAATTTTGCACCGTGGTGGTTTTGTTACAGAACTTCTGATTCCTGCAGGCGCGACAACTAAAGTAACATACATTGGGCTTCAATCCGTTTTCAATAGCCCTGGAGTTTACGCGCACACCTGGATTGCCGAAGAAGAAGGACTTTCTTCCGCGCCAGTTTCAAGCGTGAACGGTCAAACCGGCGCTGTTGCTCTTGACACTGATGATGTGCTTGAAGGATCAAATCAGTATTTCACCGACGCAAGAGCAAAAGCTGCGGCTGTTGTAAACTCGGCTGCCGGATCTGAAACAGATCAAGCTCCATCTGTATCAGCTATGAAGGGCTATGTTGATACCGCAGATGGTGCTCTTTCTGCACGGATTGATAAACTTGAAGCGTCTCGCGGTGTGTACACAGGGACTTTGGCTTCAAACCAAACCCTATCGATTGCTTCTCTGGTCCCATCGGGAGCAGCAGAGTACCCACTGGTGCAAATCTATGAAGTGACTGGTTCTAACGCACTTCACCAGGTGAATGTAGAATTTACGTTCGATCCCGATACAAAATCTATCACATTTGGTAATGTCCAAGGTGGTAGCATCAGCGCCGTGATCCACGTCCTCGCTCTCACCTCACCCTACACAACTCTTTAAGAGTCGGTAGGAATCCTAGATTGGGGCGTTTGGGTCATCCAAGCGCCCCTTTTTTATGGAGAAAATCTCATGGCTGGTATTCCCTTTTTTAGCAAAATCCTTGCTTTGGCTGGTATTGATTTTAAAGAATCAAGCGGAAACAACACAGTCAATATCAATGCCCCAAGTTCACTCGACGCCGATGTCAATCTGACTCTTCCAACAACGGACGGAAACGCTAATCAGGTTCTTTCCACGGATGGAAGCGGAGTTTTGAGCTGGACAGATGTTTTAACAGGAACAGCCACTACTTTCACAAACGGATTTGTTGACGCCTCACAAACGTCTATTTCAGTAGCTGATTCAACAAGAACTTTTACCATTGCACCCACTTCGGGATCATATAAATATTACGCCAACGGTAAAGAAGTCACTATCTCCTCTTCAAAAAGTGTAAATTGGAGTAACTCTCACGGGACTCATTTTTTCTATCTCGATGAAAATGGAGATCTTAATACAACAGCGACCTACAACGATGATCTCATTTTAAAACATGCAATCGTAAGTATTCTTTACTGGGATGATACCCCAGGAGCGCATATTTATTTTGCAGATGAAAGACATGGTGCAATCATGTCTAAGATGACTCATCTTTATTTACACAAGACCCGTGGTGCTGCTTTTGAAAGTGGCTGCAGCCTCAGTGGTTTTCAAATTGACGGAACAGGAAATAGCAACGCTGATGCGATTTTTACTGCGGATACTGGTATCATTTGGGATGAAGATCTCAAAATATCAATTCCCTCACAAACACATTTCCCAATCTTTCACAGGAACGGTGGAGCTGATTGGAAAAGAAAAGATGCGGATGATTATGCGTGCATTTACACAGGTACAGCGGGTTACACGGGAGCACGTATCGCCTACAACGCATACACCGGTGGAGTGTGGAGCTTGCAACCAATCAACAACAATAAATTCGGTTTGACCCATATTTTCGCTACGAATGATATTGAAAACAAATACATTGGTATTTTGGGGCAAGCGCAATATGACAGTAAAGCCGCCGCAAAAGACGGCGCTGAAAACGAAATCAAAACTTTAAAAGACCTTCCTTTTTCTGAATTTGTCCCAATTGGAACAATTCTATTTGAAACAAACAGCAACTATACAAACACCCCCAAAGCAAGAATTGTCTCAACTTCAGCAGGTCAAAACTATGTTGATTATCGGGCGCAATTCATTCGCCCAGGGGTTCTTGCATAATTTCATCTTTTTCTTTGTTTAAGAGGCGTTTGGATTCATTCCAAGCGCCTTTTTTACGTCAATTCCATTTTGCAATTAGACGATTTGCCTATTATTGTCAGTTGTAAGGGGGGTCAATTTTGATTTTGAAATGCTAATATTTTGAAAGAAGGCATTTCTTTAGACGAAAGAGTCTTTTTTAAGCAAATCTAGGAGCTTATATGGCACTGACCCTTATACCAGCAAATCCTTGGTTGTCCGGTACAACGGCTCCAAACCCACAAGTGGGCTTCATAAACCAATTCTACCTTAATTTGATTACAGGTGAAGTCTATCAAAAAAAGACGGGATCGCTGTGGGCTGTCGTCGGCCACATGAATCCCGATCAACTTTCAAGCGTAACTCTTATCCCAAAAGGAACAAACCCTGGGGAGACTGGTAGCCTTGAATTTAAAGAGCTCGCGGCAAACGGAAATAACTACGCAGGTTTCAAAGCACCTGACTCTCTTTTAGCAGACATCGTTTGGACTCTGCCCGAGAAAGACGGCAACTCCGGGCAGGCGCTTGTCACCGATGGCGCAGGTCATCTGACTTGGGCTTCCGGGAGCTCTCTTTCACCTGTGACCTCCGTCAATACAAAAACAGGCGATGTTGTCCTCACAACCACAGACATAGCCGAAGGAACAAACCTCTACTTTACCGACACAAAAGCTCAAACCGCTGTGGTTGTCGATAATTTTTCTGGGGCTGAAATCAACAAGTCACCCTCAGTGGCAAGCACGAAAACTTATGTTGACACCGCTGTTGAAAACGAAGCCAATACACGCGCTTCCGCAGACGCGACTCTGCAAACAAATATCAACAACGAAGCAAATGCACGTTCTACTGCCGATTCGAACCTACATGATGAAATCCTTGGCGAGATCGCTGCACGAACCGCCGCTGATGCCCTGCTTATCCCATTAACCCAAAAAGGCACTGCCTTGGGTGTCGCAAGCCTTGATGCAAGCGGTAAAGTCCCCTCAAGCCAAATCAATTTCACTTCCGCGCCCGTGCAATCGGTCAATACAAAAACAGGTGACGTTGTTCTCAAGACCGTGGATATTGAAGAAGACACAAATCTTTATTTCACAGACAGCCGCGCACAAACCGCTGCGGTTGTTGACTCAACATCGGGATCTGAAACAAACAAAGCACCTTCTGTCCACGCGGCTAAAGACTATACAGACACAGCCGTTTCAAACGAACAAATCGCAAGACAGAATGCTGATGACAATCTGCAAACAAATATCAATAACGAAACAACCGCAAGAACCGATGCAGACACTGCCCTTGGCCTTCGAATCGATCAAGAAATCACCGATAGAACAAATGCCGATACAGCTCTGCAAAGTAACATCGATACAGAAACAGCCGCTCGCATTGCCGCCGATGCTCTGTTGATTCCTCTCACACAAAAAGGTCAACCTGAAGGCGTTGCAACTCTCGACGCAACTGGTCAAGTGCCGACAAGCCAAATCAACTACACTGCCGCACCTGTTCAATCGGTGAACACAAAAACAGGTAATGTTGTCCTCAAGACCGTTGACGTTGAAGAAGACACAAATCTGTATTTCACAGACGCTCGCGCGCAAACTGCTGTGGTCGTCGATCTTATGACAGGCGGACAAACAGATAAGTCTCCATCTGTTTCGAGTGCTAAAGAATATATCGACAACCTTATATCGACTGAGCAAACCGATAGACAAAATGCAGACAACACCCTGCAGTCGAATATTGAAGCTGAAGCAAATACCCGCGCTCAAGCTGACACGCTTTTGCAAGACAATATCAATGCTGAAGCTCTCGCTAGAGAAAATGCGGATGCTCTGTTGATTCCTTTGACTCAAAAAGGTCAACCTGATGGTGTTGCGACTCTCGACAACACAGGAAAAATTCCAGCGACACAGATTCCACCCACCGCTATTACAAGTGTGACCGTTGTCGCCACCATCGCAGAACGTGATGCTCTGACCCCAGGTGAAGGTGACTTCTGCGTTGTCACCGATGTCAACGAAACTTATGTTTACAATGGTTCCGCGTGGATTCAGCTTGAAGTCGGAAGTGCTGTTACGGCAGTCAACGGTAAAACAGGAGCTGTTTCACTTTCAACGCAAGATATTTCTGAAGTAACAAATCTTTATTTTACTGACGCAAGAGCCAAAACTGCTGCTGTCATCAACTCGATGGCTGGTTCAGAGATAGACCAAGCGCCTTCAGTCCAGTCAGTAAAAACATATGTTGCAGGCGAAATTTTAACGGAATCAACCGCCCGCGAACAAGCAGACACACTGCTTCAAAACAATATCAATAGCGAAGCAACCGCACGTGAAAATGCAGATACCTTGATGCAAACAAACATTGACGCTGAAGCAACGGCCCGCGCCGCTGCAGATGCCCTGCTTATCCCTCTGACACAGAAGGGAGCACCCAACGGTGTCGCAACTCTTGACGGTGATGGAAAACTTCCTTCTGGTCTTTTTCCTGCGGCTTCAGATGAAATTGGCACTCCAACCGATGGATCTTATTCTGGCGGTCTTTTGGAGTTTACACCGACGACTCGTATCGCTGATGCGACAGATGGCATAAATTTGATTCTTGCAAAACTTGCTCCGGCTAAACCACCAAACCTTTCAAGCAAAACAATTTCTTTGACGAGTTCATACTCGGCAAAAGAAGCTGGAACAAACACCCTTCGTTCGAATGTGACAGACGCCGTAAGGCCACAAATTTCCACAGTCACTCAATTTTACGATGGTGACAACGGAACTCTTTCGGTTGAAATTGATGCTTCTGTTTCAGGAAGCGTTGCTCTGACAACATCGAGTGAAGCGGGCACCTATGGTGCTTTGGTTGTAACGGCTGATGCCGACTACTATGCCGGTGTCTCGGGTAAAGAAGGATTCTGGCGTGCGTTGAGCGCATATCTCTTGCCGACATCAAATCTTGCCCTTGGTCATCACACATATCAAATGAAACACTCGACAACAGGAAATACAAACCTGCTTGACCTCTATGTGGACAATCCAGCCACTGCGACAATTTCCGGTGAGTCTGTTGATTTTTCTTCAGCCACAAGTTCTTACGTGAGCGGTGTCCCGACTCTCAGCGCAGGAACCTCAATCAAGTTTGATTTCTCGATTGCAAGCGCAGTCGGTAAGTTCTTCAACTCAAGCAAAGTTGCCGATGTCTCAGGCTCAAACGTATCGACTGCAAACATCGCTCCCGATGTTGCCGGTTATGCTGAAAATGCAACAATATCAGTCAACGATGCCACAGTTACAGTCAACTCAAGCTCTTATTCAGAATCACCAAGCGTATCCATTCGCGGATACAACTCAAAGAGCGTTGCCGGAACAAGCAAATCTGTATCACTGGGCTCTCGCATTGACACGGCTTCAAACGAATCAGCGCGTAAAGTCTCAGGCTCTGGTCAATACCCCTCGAGCGGTTACGGTGGCTCGTTTGATTCAAGTGTCTCACTGAAAACGACTTACAGTGAAGAACTGCAGATGCTCAACGGCTCATATCAATTCCCGCCGTCTGCAAATTACAGCTCAAATGTTCCTGTTGCCGGTCCAGACTATAGTTCCGGTATGGGCTCAGGAGACAGATGGGTGACCTTCGCGCCACAGAGCCTGACAAACGCGTCTGCCTTTACCCTGACTTTTAACGGGGCTCAAAACTTCTCTGGAACGGAAACAAGCGGAATTAAGGTTTATGCCAAAGTCGAAGGGCAGACAGGATGGATTGACTGCAACAAGTCTTATCCAGGTGTGGGAAGCCCATCAAACAATGGTGATCCTGCAATGGTCAACGGTAGCAGCTCTGCAACCGTAAAACGTGTCACCTTCGGTTCAACTGTGAGAACTGGTACACTGTATATCAGAATTGCCCTACCATCGGGTTCAAACAAAAAATTCACTTCAATTTCAATCAGCAGCGTCGTCTGAGGGGTAAAGAACAATGGCTTTGACAACTGACCAAAAATCCAGCTTTCTCTTCAAGCAGGCCCAAGGTGTTGCAGAAACAACCACATCAAAAGACTATTTCGAAGAGCCAAAAAAAGGCCGTGCGATTGTATTCAATGATGAAGTTTGGGTTCAGTCTGGAGACATTCCTCAAACAGCGCCGACTCTCACCGATGGTCAAACTTCGGGAGTCGTTCAAAGGTTCGTCGCTCGCTCAATGACTGCCATCGCGGGTGTGAGCAGTGCTTTTTATCTCGAAGAATTAAAAGACTCTATCCCGTTCAACTTTGGTGATGGAACCTACAACTACGCAATCACAAACTCGTCCGGGCAAGCAATCGCCTTCGGTCAGGGTGACTGGGTTGTAAACAACGCCGCAGGAACTCTGACTTTCTATGGCACTGTTCCATCGGGAATGCCACCAAAAATCAGCTTCTATAAATATGTTGGAACAAAGGGAATTTCGACGGGTGACTTTATTCCGGTCACTGAAAAAGGCGCTGCAAATGGTGTTGCAAGCCTTGGATCGGATGGAAAAGTCCCTTCCTCTCAACTGCCCCCTGCAGCCGCTGCACCGGTGACAAGTGTCAATGGTGAGATTGGTGATGTTGTCCTCACGACTGCCAACATCTCAGAAAACACAAATCTTTATTTCACAGACACGCGCGCTAAAAACGCGGCAGTTCTCAACGATATAAGCGGTTCACAAATCGACCAAGCTCCATCGGTTTCCGCCGTTAAAACTTATATCACAACAGAAATCGGCAATGAGGCATCCGAACGCGCTTCACAAGACACTGTTCTTGACAACAAAATAAACACTGAAATCAGCGACAGAACAGCAGCCGACGCTCTGCTTATCCCTCTCACACAAAAGGGGCAACCCGAAGGTGTTGCCACACTTGATGTGAGCGGTAAAATTCCTGCAGCACAAATCCCACCAACAGCAATCACAAGTGTCACCGTTGTTGCCACCATTGCAGAACGTGATGCGCTTATCGCGCAGGAAGGTGACTTCTGTGTTGTCACCGATGTCAACGAAACCTACGTTTACAATGGTGCTGAATGGATACAGCTCGAGGTTGGAAGTGCTGTTAGCTCGGTTAACGGTAAAACAGGCACTGTCGTATTAAGCTCTTCGGACGTTGGTGCAATCCCTACAACCGAAAAAGGAACCGCAAACGGTGTCGCAACACTCAACGCGCTTGGAAAACTGAGTCCAGACCAAGTGCCAGACATTGCTTCTGCAGTCACAAGCGTTAACGGGCAAACAGGCGATGTAACAATCACTCCCGAAAACTTAGGAGCGGTTAAACAGTCTGGCGACACGATGACTGGTGTTCTCAATATGGGTCCGACTGGAACAACTCCGGGCTCAGGCGGTCAAATTTCTTTTTCTGAGCTTGCCGCAAATGGTTCAGGCTATGTGTCCTTCAAAGCGCCTGATTCAATCGCTGCTAATACGACTTGGACTTTGCCTTCGGCAGATGGGACAAATGGGCAACTTTTAAAAACAGATGGCTCAGGAAACTTGAGTTGGACATCTTCAAGTTCACCAGTCACAAGCGTCAATGGTGAAATTGGTGATGTCGTTCTGACCACAACTGATATCTCAGAAGGAACCAATCAGTATTTTACCAATGCCCGCGCCCAAAATTCGATCACGGGTGCCGCAAGCACCATAACAACATCAAACTTAACAGCGTCTCGCGCTTTGTCATCCGATGCCTCGGGTAAAGTCGCTGTCTCTACAACCACATCGGCTGAACTTGGTTATCTCTCAGGTGTCACCTCAGCGGTTCAGACGCAGATTAATAGCAAAGTTGCAAAATCCGGCGACACCATGACAGGTGCTTTGAACCTTGGTCCGACAGGAGTAAGCGCAGGATCGGGAGGTCTTTTAAAACTTAGTGAACTTGCTGCAAACGGAACAAATTTTGTTGCTCTAAAAGCACCAGACTCAATCGCTGCAGATACAACTTGGACTTTGCCTTCGGCAGATGGAACCAGTGGGCAAATGTTGACGACAAACGGTTCTGGAACTTTGAGTTGGGGTAATGCGACTGCGACGACGGGAACATTAGTTCATTCTGGAATTACTAATACTAATACTTATGAGTATGGTGGCTCAAGTGGCTCACTGTCTGGACTTGATAATACATTTATTGGAGTTTCCTCGGGAAGACAATTAACAAGTGGTTCTTACAATACTCTTTTCGGTTCTCAAGCTGCGAATAACCTCAGCGGGTCCAGCGGAAACACAGCTATCGGGTACGGTGCTTTAAATAATACAACCCAAGGAGATAATACAGCCGTTGGGTTTAAAGCGGGATTTAATAATACAGCCGGGTATCAAAACGTCTATTTAGGATCTCAAGCCGGATTTAATTATATTTCATTTTCATCTTACAACACAGCAATTAACAGCAGCGGTCCATCATCAACATCGAACTTATCAGGTACTGTCGCGATTGGTACCGACGCCAGCGGGAACCAAGCAAGACCTACAGCGGACAACCAATTTGTTCTCGGAAGTTCAAATCATAAATACCGTTTACCTGGCATTGTTGAAACTGCTCTTGTTCTTGCTCCAACTTCAACAAGCGCGGGCGCTGGTGGAGTTTTAAGATTTCGAGAACTTGCTGCAAATGGAACAAATTTTGTCGCGCTGAGAGCGCCTGATTCCATCGCTGCAGATACAACTTGGACTTTACCTTCAACTGATGGAACAAACGGGCAGGCTATTGTTACGAATGGCACAGGGACTTTAAGTTGGGCGACAATCCCATCAAGTGCAAGCTTTGTTCAAAAAACCGGCGACACCATGACAGGTGCTTTGAACCTTGGTCCGACAGGAGTAAGCGAAGGATCGGGAGGTCTTTTAAAACTTAGTGAACTTGCTGCAAACGGAACAAATTTTGTTGCTCTAAAAGCACCAGACTCAATCGCCGCAGATACAACTTGGACTTTGCCTTCAGCAGATGGAACAAATGGGCAAGTTATTTCGACCGACGGTTCGGGAACTTTAAGTTGGGCTTCAGTACCGTCAACTTCAAACTTTGTTCAAAAAACCGGCGACACGATGACTGGTGCTTTGAACCTTGGTCCGACAGGAGTAAGCGCAGGATCGGGAGGTCTTTTAAAACTTAGTGAACTTGCTACAAACGGAACAAATTTTGTCGCATTGAAAGCGCCTGATTCTATCGCCGCAAATACAACTTGGACTCTACCTTCAGCGGATGGATCCAGTGGGCAAGTTCTTTCGACAAATGGCTCTGGGACTTTGAGTTGGGTTGCAGCAGGCGGATCATCGGCCACAGTCACCACAAAAACATCTTCATATACGCTGCAATCATCCGACAATGGCTCAACAATCGTGATGAATAACTCTGATTTCGCCGTTATAACCATCCCTGCGGGTCTTAGCTCTGGATTTAAATGCAAGTTAATAAAATCAGGTCTAGGTCGTGTGATGATTTACTCGCCATCAACAATAAAATCAGCCACAGGAACAATAATGTCTTATTATTCCGGGGTTGTTAATATCGATGGGTATTCTTCAGAAACATATAACGTAACAGGTGATACCACTAATTTTGAAATATTTGCAGGATTAGGAGGTTTTTACACGAATGGGCAAATTCTTTCACAAGCGATTTCAGGATCTAATCTTTATATCGGTGGTATTTTTACTGCTGTAGGAAATTATTCTGACCTTAAAATTTCTCGCGGCGCTTTTATAAGTAAAACAAACGCTTCTTATAAAACAAATGTAAATTTTTCATTATTTAACGGTGTGGTTTATAGTTCACTTATAGTCGGTAATTATATTTATGTGGGAGGTTCTTTTACAAATTATAACAACTTTCCATGTCAGCGTATTGTAAAAATTTCTATTTTAACCGGACAAATAGATCAAACTTTTGATTCAGCATCTGGATTTGATAATACAATAAACTCGATAGCAGTAGATAGTTCAGGTAATATTTATTGTGGTGGTTTGTTTACCACATATAAAGGAACAACAAGACAACGTATCGCAAAATTGAATGGTACGACGGGCGCTCTTGATACAACTTTTGATTCAGCATCTGGATTTGATACGGATGTAAACACTATAGTAACAGATAACTTAGGAGGCATTTATGCCGGTGGTTCTTTCACCGCATATAAAGGAACGACAAGACAACGTATCGCAAAATTGAATAGTACAACGGGCGCTCTTGATACGGGTTTTGACTCATTATCTGGATTTAATAATACGGTAAACTCATTAGCTATAGACAGCTCAGGTAATATTTATGCCGGTGGTAATTTTACCACGTATAAAGGAACTACAAGACAATTTATCGCAAAAGTAAATGGCACGACTGCCACTTTTGATACGACTTTCGACTCAGCGTCTGGATTTAGTAATACTGTAAAATCTATTGTCTTAGATAGCGGAAGTAATAATGTTTATTGTGGTGGTACTTTTACATCATATAAAGGAACCGCAAGACAACGTATTGCAAAAATAAATTCTAATACCGCTGCCCTTGATGCTACATTCAATTCATCAAGCGGATTTCCAACTGATGTAAATTCAATAGCCATAGATAGCTCTGGTAATATTTATGCCGGTGGGATTTTTACTGCATATAAAGGAACTACAAGACAATATATTGCGAAATTGAATGGTAGCACTGCCGCTCTTGATACTACATTTGATGCCGCATCTGGTTTTAATAATTTAATATACACTATAGCTTTAGATAGTTCAGATAATTTGTTTTGTGGTGGAGTTTTTACTAGTTACAAAAACGTAAACAATATTTACTCTAGGCAATATATCGCAAAAATAAATTTAGCAACAAATAAAGTAGATACTCTATTTGATACAGCATCTGGGTTTAATAACACCGTAAACTCTATAGTCTCAGATAGCTCAGGTAATATTTATGCCGGTGGTAGTTTTAGTACATATAAAGGAACTACAAGACAATATATCGCAAAATTAAACGGTACAACGGCTGCTCTTGATGCTACATTTGATTCAACATCTGGGTTTCAATCTTTTGTTAACTCATTAGCAATAGACAGTTCAGGTAATATTTATGCGGGTGGTGTTTTTACTCAATATAAAGGAACTGCAAGGCTACGTGTTGCAAAATTAAATGGTTCTACCGCCGCTATTGATGCTACGTTTGATAGTTCTACTGGATTTGATACGGATGTAAATTCAATTATATTAGACAGCTCAGGCAATGTTTATTGCGGTGGTTTATTTAATTCATATAAAGGAACTACGCGACTATATGTTGCGAAATTGAATGGTTTTACCGCTGCTCTTGATACTACGTTTGATAGTTCTACTGGATTTAATAACGCAGTAACATATATGGTATTAGATCAGTCAAATAATATTTATTGTTGTGGGGCTTTTACGTCATATAGCGGAACTACAAGACAATATATCGCAAAAATAAGTTCTACTAATGCTGCTCTTGATACTACATTTGATACATCATCTGGATTCAATTCAACAGTGAGATCTATATTCATTGATGGTAGCGGTAATATTTATGCCGGTGGTAATTTTACCGCATATAAAGGAACTACAAGACAATATATCGCAAAAGTAAATGGTCTTACGGCAGATATTGATACTACGTTTGATACATCATCTGGATTTGATAATTACGTATTCTCTATAATAAGTGATAGCTCTGGATATATTTATGTTGGTGGGGTTTATCAATCTTTCAGATCGGAATTCATGCCGTATTTTGCAAAATTAAATTCAAAGTATGGAATACTGTCCACATGAGAAAAAATGTAATCCGGCTCAATTGGATTCGTTGAGGTTTCTTGGTCTTTAGTATATTATGGAAATAAATCCATAATGGAAGAAAAAGATGAAACACTCAGACGAAGAACTCAATATCCTGCGTTGGGCTGGAATGGCCCTCGCAGGATTTTATGCTTTTAGGGTCCTGCAAAAAGAAGGCAACTTGACAGGAATACTAAAAAATCCGCAAGCCACTCGAGAAAAAGCACACGCCTTGGTTGAAACCCTGGGGCAGCATCTTGGTCACCATGTGCACGAGCCTACAGCCCGCTCCATGATACAATCGCTAGGACACCAGCTTGTTGACAAGCTTATAGACGAAAAAATGGGTGAAGAACCAAGCGAGGATTAAAATGCTGTCTCAAAGATCAATCAATAGAATAGGCCGCCACCTCGAAAACGAAGGATGGTCCGAAGAAGAGATAAACGAAGCAATCAATGAGATTGATCATGCGGGTGGCGTTCTCAACATCGCCCTCCCACTGCATTTTAAAGAAGAAGCACTCCAACACGCCAAGTGTCACTGCAAGTATGTTCTCAAACTCAAAGAAGGCTCTGCAAAATACAAAAAAGCTTTTGAAGATGCCTATTCCACTTACCTGATTGAAGCTTTTGAAAACTCAAGAGGGGTTGAGGGTCCAAACTCAGGCTCCCATCGAAAAGCAAATCCGGCAGGGATTGAGGTTTTTGCTTTTGACGAACTAGGTTCGGATTTCATACCTGAAAAAGAAAAACAAGAAGTTAAACAAAAAGCACCGGCTGGAATTCTTTACATGGGTAAAGATAAGCTATTGCAAAAGTCTTTTGCTGAAATAGGTAAAGAGCTCGATAAAGAACTTATCAAAGAAATAGCAACTCAATACTCTGCGGCAGTGGTAAGCCTTTCAAACACATTTCTGTTCGCTTTTGGTAAGTACAAAACAAAAAGAAAATTTGGCGCGACAAGAATATACAAAGAAGACGATAAACAAGAAAATACTCTTGAGTTTAGTAAAAAGACAGGATCTGCTGAAGATAAAGAAAAAATGCTTCAAGTGGCATATAGGCAAATTGCAAGACAAATTTACATCATCTGCATGAATAGTATTATCGCCGGAACAACAAGCCTGCGTGAAAGTTCAGTTAGAGCAATAGAAAAAGGGATTGAGGAAAGTCTAAAAAACATTTGGGCTCAAAAAGTTTTACAAATGAAAGCTTTGGGTAAATTAAGTGAAAACAAAAACCCAGAAATGAATTTAGCTTTTGCTCTAAACAGAAAAACAAGAGAAGCTATTGTTGAAAGCTTTTTCAACAGAATAAATAAAGATATTTACGAAATAAGAAATGAATTTTCTGAATCAATAGAACAAAGCATCATTAGATGGGCTACAAGTTCTGGTAAAAAGAATGAATGAAATATCAAAACATCAAACAATAAGACTCGTTGATGTTTTTCTGATAGGTCCTTTGATGATCTACACAGGAAGCCAAAATAAGTTTTCAAAAATTGTAAATCTATCGCTTATGTTTTTTGGGGCTGCGACTATTTTATACAACGGAAGAAACTATTTGCTTAATGTGGAGAAAGAGAAATGGACAAAAATTCAAAAAAGGTCATAACTTCAAGCGACAGACACAATTGGAGAACACCGATAACTCTTTTTGAAAAAATTCATTCCCATATGAATTTTGAACTAGACCCCTGTGCTGAAACAGACAATCTAGGACTGCCTTATTTTGATAAAGAGACAGACGGTCTAAAAATGCCTTGGGGTGACAAAAATGTTTTTGTAAACCCGCCTTATGGTGCAGAACAAAAGAAATGGATTGAAAAAGCAATCGGCGAAAAGAAAGCACTGAGTGTTTTTCTGATTCCAGCGCGGGTTGATACAAAGCTTTGGCAAGATGTTATTTTTAAACATGCCGATGCCATATGTTTTCTCAAAGGGCGAGTCAGATTCGTTCACCCTGAAACTGGTAAAGCATCGAACCCCTCTGTATTTCCTTCCGCTTTGATTCTATTCAATGCTAATATATTCGACAGAGCAAAATTCGCTAAAGCATGTAAAAACCTGGGGATATGCTTATGATGTGGAACATAAACGGTGAGTTCTATGTTTTTGATAACTGGGAAGAGCTTGGTCTTGCATTGAGAGAAGTAGGCCGCGATGGGAATGATATCATTGTAAGACCTGGGCCTATCTGTGAAGAATGCAATGGTGAAGGTCTTATAACAGCGTTCGTAAACAGCTCGGTTCCAGTCTATATGGAGTGTGCAGAATGCAGTGCGATGGGAATAAAGCACTAGATATCGTATACGGTCGATTGAATGATAACCTGCATGACTTATCCGACGATATTGCTATCGACTTGCTCGATGAAGTGAGAAATTTAAAACTCGATCTCATCCTGTGGGCAATGGACGAAGCACACAAAAACATCACTCAAGCTGCAAAAATGCTAAACCTAAATCGAACAACAATGACGAGTATGGTGCAAAATGAACTTGCGCCTGTCATAAAAAGGCGGTCCGAAGACCGCCGTGCGATCAGTTGACTGGTGTGGTTGATGCCTGTACTTCAACCTCGGTTCCTGTTTCTTCACTTTCAGTCTGAAGACCGGCCTGCTCGGCAATTGCGGCCATCGCGTTCTCAAGCATAGTTTCAGGATCAAGGGCATCAAGTGTCGGAATCGCGAGCCACTCGAGATCAGATGGATCATGAAAGGATGGAGCTGGCGCGCGCATGTCATCCCACAGCACTGCAACCTTTGAAATAAGCTTTCCGTTCAATTGTAGCAATTCGACGCCGATTGCTGTCCCCGCAATGTTCTCGTTGCCTTTTTTGCAGACAGTGAATGGTGTGCTGATTGTCATATCAAAAATTCCTCACTCGAAAATTAAAGAGAAACCCAACAGGCTACCCAAATGGGGTACCCACAGCACCATACCCCAGCCTGAAAGTAATATCAATACGATAGTAGTATCGGCTGTAGGGGTATCATAATAATGCAGGAATAACGCGGGTACAATAGGGGTCGGGTGGGGTATTCCTATGGTATAGGGGTACTAGACAAGGCTGTCAGGGTATGCTATGATAAGGGTATGGGGACATGCTTAGGCACGTACCCTATCCCCCCGTGCGTAGGGTACGGGGCGGGTGCTCTTTTACAAGTCAATAGGGGGAATTGTGAAAAGAAAAGCAGGGTTCAGCGATATGTGGTACGGTGCCGAAATCAGACATGTGCGAACAAAAAAAGATCTCGAAAGAGAAATCGCGCTGATGAAAGTAGAAACGGGAAACATCATCGTTCGTTATGAAACGAAGAATCTCGAATGGCGCAAGATATTGCTGGAAGAAGCTTTAAAGGCGAGCCGCAGATAATGCGGCTTGCTTCTCCCCCTATCGATTTTTGACCTGCCTTTTGGTGGGTTTTTTGTTTTAAAGCAGTCATATCAATTGATTGCTACAAAGCGAAAAAAAAGTGATCTAATTTATTGACTCTCTAAAATCTATCAGATAGTAACCCCTCATGAAAGCAATTCCGCTTTCGAATTGATTCAAGGCTATGGCCAAGTCAAATAGGGGATAATAATGAGTGATAAAAACACTCTTCAGGCAGTGCGCAAGATGCGTGCTTTCTGCAAAAAATGGGGCATTGATTACGATAATGTCCCAGAGAGATTCGAATTTTCAGCCGGGAATTCAAAACTCAAACCAGATGGTATTGTCAGCTTTAATTTGATTCCATTGGTAACGTGTCCGTTTGCAGGTTCATGCGCAAAGATCTGCTATGCGCAATGTGGTCCGCAATGGTTTCGCTCCGGAAAAATTGCCCGAGTTGGAATGTTCAAGGCGACACTCTCAGAGAGCTTTGTCTCTCGCATGGTTGCCCTGATTCATGCCCGGGCAATATCCCGGGTGCGATTCCACGACTCGGGAGATTTTTACTCTCCGGAATATCTCGAAAAATTTATGAGCGTCGCACAAAATTGTCCGGGCACTCGTTTTTATGTTTACACGAAAAGCATCAAATGGATGCGAGATTATGTAGCAGAGAACGGGCTACCCAAAAACGTGAGCGTGATTCAATCGCGTGGCGGTTTGCAAGATGAATTGATTGGGGATGATTTTAGCGTTGCTAATATATTCCCTGACAAAAAATCTCTGCTGAAAGCAGGTTACGCGGACACTTCAGAAAGTGACATGCCTGCTCTTATAGGAAAAAAGAAAATCGGCTTGATAGTGCATGGTGCAAAGAAG
>Ga0214923_10002209_pt1 | contig 26234 bp, 24 predicted proteins | sample LL1510_MetaG_FD_177993 | JGI IMG/M metagenome (GOLD analysis project Ga0214923, IMG submission 177993) | Freshwater microbial communities from Lake Lanier, Atlanta, Georgia, United States - LL-1510 | ecosystem: Environmental > Aquatic > Freshwater > Lake | place: USA: Georgia | collected...
TGGTCGTCGGCAAGCGAACGGGCGAGTCGTGTCTCGCTCGGTGCGCAGACGTTGGTCGCTGCACGCTGCGCATTGCTGCTGGCTCCTTCGCGAGAAGTGGACGACCTGCTGCAACGTGATGCGGCCCACGGAGCTCTGGCGATTGTCGAGCGCGTGCGCATGGGTGAGCCTGCCGCACCCCACGTTGAACAACTCGCCGATGCTGCGCGACGCATGCTGCGCACGCCGAGCGCCAAGTGGGCGAGCAGGGCACTGGTCATGACGGCACGAGCTCTCGCTGCTGCCGACGAGTCGCTGGCTAGCAGCGACATCACTGACGCGTGGGCTGCCACGTTCGGTGATGGCTATGCCGACGCCACTCCGCGTGGCTCTGCCGGGGATGCGTCTCGCGACGAGGACAGCCCTGTCGACGTGGTCGCTCGCACCGAAGACGCATTCGTGCGGGCTGTGTCGATGCACGAAGCGGAGTTATTCGCGAGTGGCCTCGCCGACGCGTGGCGCGGGGTGAACTTCGAAGCCCACGGGTTGGTCGCTGGGCCGCGGCACACGCTGTCGATCGCAGTTCGCTGGCACGGGCCCAATGCTGCAGTGTTGTGGGAAGTCGACGGGCCGCCGGGTCTGAGGTTGCGCGCACCGAGCATCGACGAGACGTTCGTCGCCAACAATCCGCGGGGTGAAGGGTTGCTACGGGTGGGGGTGTGATAGCGGCGCGACAACAGCCGCCCTCGCTCGAACTCGAGCACACGTTGCCTGGTGTCGTGTGCGGTGTCGACGAAGTTGGCAAAGGTTCGTGGGCCGGGCCCCTCGTCGTGTGTGTCGCAGTGCTCGACAGCGGCGTTGCAGTCGACGATCTCGTCGCGCGCGACTCGAAGTCACTCAGCGAGAAGAAGCGAGAAGCCATCTTCGACGTGGTCGCCGCGCAGTGTGCTGGCTGGGCGCTCGGTGCCGCCTCGAATACCGAGTGCGACGCGCTCGGCATGAACGACGCGCAAAAAGTTGCCACAAAACGGGCATTCGAGTCGTTGGCGCAACGCGGCGTGCGTCCGAACAGTGCGATTGTGGACGGAAGATGGGATTTCGTGTCGCCACTCGCCGAGCATGTGCTGATGCGCGTGAAGGCTGAGTCGGTGTCTGCTTCAGTCGCAGCCGCGAGCGTGCTGGCGAAGGTGTCGCGCGATCGGCTGATGCGCGAACTTGCCGCTCAGCACTCGCATTGGTCGTTCGAAACGAACAAGGGATACCCGTGCCCTAAGCACCGCGCTGGGTTGCTCGAGCACGGTGTGTCGGCGCTTCACCGCACGAGCTGGGCGTTCATGCAAAATCTGGGGCTCGCGCGACAGCCTTAGATGCTGCGTCAGCCTTTTTGCGTGCCGACCTTCAGATCGCGGAACGGCGACTTGGAGTCGATGCCAACATCCTTGGGCAGTCCGAGCACGCGCTCACCCACGATGTTGCGCATCACCTCGTCTGAACCTCCGGCGATACGCAGACCCGGGGCACCGAGCAGTAGCTGGTTCCACGCGTAGGTGCCCCATTCACCTGTGTCGGCTTGCAGTTTCGCGCCGAGCACGTGGCAGAGGAAGTCGTTGAGCAACTTCTGGTTGTTGACGAGCGCCATCTTCGAGGTTGACATCTCGGGTCCTGGCGTCTGGCCAGCCTTCATCTTGTCGGTCGCGCGCTTGTTGGTGAGGCTGGCGACTCGGTAGTTGATGTAGAGGTTGGCGAGCATGTCGCGCACGAGCGCATCGTCTTGCAGACCGAAGTGGCGCACCATCGCGGTGATGCGGGTCATCATCGAGACCTCTCCACCGCCCGAGCCGGTGCCGATGGCGGCACGCTCATTCATCAGCGTGGTGAGAGCGACACCCCAACCTTCGTTCTCTGCGCCGAGGCGGTACCAGTCGGGTACTCGCACCTCGTTGAAGAACACCTCGTTGAACGACGCCCCGCCGGTCATCTGCCGCAACGGGCGAATCTCGACGCCCGGAGCCTTCATATCGACCAAGAACGCGGTCATGCCCTTGTGCTTAGGTAGCGATGGGTCGGTACGGCAGATGATCTCGCCGATGTCGCTGTAGTGCGCGCCCGAAGTCCACACCTTTTGACCGGTGATGATCCATTCGTCGCCGTCGCGTACGGCTTTGGTCTGCAACGACGCCAAGTCGCTGCCCGCACCCGGCTCGCTGAAGAGTTGGCAGCCGACGATGTCGGCACGCCACATCGCCTTCAAAAATTGTTCCTTCGCAGCGTCGGTGCCGTGCGCGAGGATGGTGGGAGCCACCATGCCGAGACCGATGGTGAAGATGCTCTGGCTCGGCACCTTGTAGTTCGCTTCGACTGCTGCGTACGCACGTTCGTGGGCTGACGTCAGCCCGGCGCCGCCGAACTGCTTGGGGCCCGTGATCCAGCCGAAGCCAGCGTCAAACTTCTTGGTTCGCCATGCCTTGGCGGTCTCCACCATTTCTTGTTCGGCCTCGCGCGACTTCTCTTCGAACATCGACATGTTGTCGGAGCCTTCGCCCCACACGAATGCGCGCGCAGCTTCTTTGCGCGGCAGGTTGGCGTCGAGAAAGTCGGTAGCGCGTTGGGTGAAGTCGTCGAGTTCCACCCTCGACACGGTAGTTGTACGGCGGCACGCCAAGCCCAGCCGAGCAACGACCGATGTTCGGCCGAGCGACGAGTAGCGCCCAGCCGAGCAACTAGCGTCGTGGCGCGTGGGTCAGCCAGTAGCAGTCACCGTCAAGCAGTCCGCCGAGCCAGGTCGGGTTCGCTTCGAGCTCAACCGCTCGCTCACCGGCCAGGGTCACGAGTCGTACGAGTCGAAGCCGGAACGCGAAGAAACCTTCGGCGCGGTGCTTGCCTCGCGCCTGTTTGCGACGGGCAAGGTGCGCGCCGTACATGTGTTCTCGAGCGTGGTGACCGTCGACATGGTGCCGGGCACGAATGCGTCGGATCTGACGCAGATCATCACCGATCTGTATCAGTACTGGAAGCCGGGCATGGTTCCCGCGGTTCCGACGGCCTAACTTTCGCGCGTCACCTCTCGCAAACGGCCTAGATCACTCGAACGGTCAGCCGTCTCGGTAGAAACCTGTCACAGGGTTGCGCACCTTCCGCATCGTCAGTCGTAGCGTTGGTGCGTGCCAAAAGCGGTGGAAAAGGCTGTTTCCCTTCATGAAGCAGCACGCCGACTGAAGGTGCACTACATGACTGCCTACCGCTACGTGCGGTCAGGGCGGCTCCCGGCTCACCAGACCGACGGTGAGTGGCAGGTGCTGTTGGCTGACGTCGAAGCATTCTCAGCAGCTCGCAAGCAACGTGCCAAGACATCGAGCCCGGCCAAGCGCGGCAGCCGTGCCGCAGCTGACTGGCCCGGTCGCTTTGAAACCTGCCTCGTGGCTGGAGACGAGGTCGGCGCAGAGAATCTCCTCGACGACGCACTCGCGAGCGGACACGACCTCTTCTCGTTGTATCTCGAAGTTGTGTCGCCAGCACTCGTCTCTATCGGTGAACGCTGGCACCGTGGCGAACTGCAGATCCACGAAGAGCACCGCGCGAGCAACATCGTGGCGCGACTCTTTGCGCGAGTCAGCTCGCGCTTTGCACACCGCGGGCCTTCGCGCGGCACGGTGGTGATTGGTGGGCCGACTGGTGAACGTCACGCCCTCGCCATCACGATGGTGGCCGACTTGCTCCGCAGTCGCGGTTGGAACGTCTCCGATATCGGCACCGACGTGCCTGCTTCGGCATTCGCGCTGGCAGTGGACGGGGTCGATCAACTTCGTGCCGTTTGTATTGGCGTCACGCTGCGCGAGTCGCTCGGCACTGCGCGCGAAACGGTTGCGGCAGTGAGAGCGGTCGTTCCAGATGACGTCAAAGTGTTCGCAGGGGGAGCCGCAGTCGACACCGACGAGGTGGCTCGCTCGCTTGGCGCTGATGCGCGGGCCAGCGACCCGCGTGCCTTGCTCGCGCTGCTGGCGAGCCAGCCCGTTGAGTAGCGTCGGAACCCGTGGCTGCCCCGAAGCACACTCCAACCAACCCCGTCGACCGTCCTCGCGCTTACACCTCACCTGACTTCGTGCCCGCGCCTTGGCGCAACGAGCGCAAGGCGTCGATCACTGGTCGCCAGCCGCGCGCGGAACGTCTTGGTCATCCTGGACCCGACCAGGGATACGTCTTGTCGTTGGCCGAGCACGTGCGCCCGCGCATCAAAGTGACGCACGGAGAGAGCGTCGACGACGCAATCCAGGGTTGCATCGGCATCGCACTGCGCCGCGCGTCGGTATTCGGTCGTGCCCCCGTTATTCACGACCTCGACATCGCCCTCACGATGTGGGGCTTCTTTCTCGACACCCCGCCAGCAGATTTAGTCGCGGCGCGCAAGCAGTTGTTTGGAGGTTTGTCGAACGTCGTGCATCACTACGTCGAGGCGCGACAGCTCGTCGACATGGTGCCCGACTCCACGATGCGTATGACGCCAGAGATGGTTCGCAAGTCGATGCCTAACTCCTGGCGCGCTTTGACCGGCGCCTGAGCAACCGCTCACTGATCGGCGCCTGAGCGCTGGTCTCTCGCCCTAGTCGATTGCGAACTTCTGCAAGTCTTCGAGCCGAACGAACTCCAGCGTCATCGCATGCGTAGCGCGAAGCCTTACCCGCGGCGCTTTGCCCGCTTCGAACGCTTCCTGCCAGCGTCCGGCACACAGGCACCACTGGTCGCCAGCTTTGAGTCCAGCGAACCCGTACTGCGGCATCGGTGTCGAGAGGTCGTTGCCGACGCTCTTTGAAAAGGCAAGGAAGTCGTCGGTCATGATGGCGCACACCGTGTGCACACCGGTGTCGTCACCCCCTGTTTCACAGCAGCCGTTTCGATACCAGCCGGTGAGCGGGTCGTAACTGCACGGCTCGAGCGGCTCGCCGAGCACGTTTGGCTGCGTCGATGCCGAGTCACTCATCTGGGGTACGAAATTACGAGACGCTGACGCCAACGACGCTGCCGATGGCGTAGGTGACGGCGACGGCAAGCACGGTGATGGCGACCTGCCGAAGTGTGCCGAGCCACCATGGCCGCTCTGACTGGCCGGCGATGACGGCTCCGAGAATTCCCGCCGCTACCACGCCGATGGCGATCGATGCCATTCGCGCGGAGTCGCCGGCACCGGAGAGCCACGGAATCACTGGAAGCATCGCGCCGAGCAGGAAGCTCACGATCGACACCGCCGCCACGACGAGCGGGTTGGGAAGTTGTGCCGGGTCGAGGCCGAACTCTTCGCGTGCGTGCACCATGACCGCACGCTCGGGGTTCTTCATCACTTCTGCTGCTGCCGACTCGGCTTGCGTCGACGACATGCCGTGCGAACGGTAGATGCCTGCGAGTTCTGAAGTTTCAGCACTCGTGTTCCGCTTGAGTTCGCGCAGTTCGAGCGCCATCTCGCGTTTCACGAGGTCGTTCTGCGACTTGACCGACACCCATTCGCCGGCAGCCATGCTGACTGCCCCTGCGACGGCGGATGCGATGCCTGCGAGCCGCACGTACGACGCATCGACGCCGCTTGCGGCAAAGCCGATGATGAGCGAAACATTGGTGACGAGACCGTCACTCACGCCGAACACTCCTGCGCGTGCACTGCCTCCGGCGAGTGCTCGGTGGTCGGGGTGGTCTTGGTGCTCTGCGCGTGGTGCCTTGGTCACGCACCCAACCTACTTGTCGCAGTTAGCGTCGTACGCGGTGTCAAGTACTCCTCGCTATCGCTTCGCACCGTCACCCACTGGGTATTTCCATGTCGGTGGTGCTCGCACGGCGCTCTACAACTGGATTCTGGCTCTGCAGAACGACGGCGTGTTCGTGCTGCGCATTGAAGACACCGACGAGTCGCGCAACCAGCCGCAGTGGACTCAAGGCATCATCGACGCCCTTGCATGGATCGGCATCAATGGCGATGACCCACACTTTGAAGGGCCGTACTTCCAGTCGGCGTACGCGGCCGCGCACACTGCCGCCGCGCACAAACTGTTCGAATCAGGTCATGCGTATTACTGCGATCTCACTCCAGAGCAGGTACAAGAGCGCGCCAAGGCTGCCGGAAAACCCGGATACGACGGCTACTCCCGTGACCGCGGGCTGACGGCGGGGCCCGGTCGCGTGCTTCGATTCAAGGTGCCGGCGGGCACCACGGTGGTGCGCGACGAAGTGCGCGGGGAAGTGGCGTTCGACAACTCGACTATCGAAGACTTCGTATTGTTGCGCGGCAACGGCTCGCCAGTGTTCATCCACGCCAACGTGGTCGACGATATTTCGATGGGCATCACCCACGTGGTTCGTGCCGAAGAGCACCTGCCGAACACCCCGAAGCAGCAAATGCTGTGGGATGCGCTGGGGCACGCGCCGCCGGTGTGGGCACACGTGCCAGTGCTGGTCAACCAGCAGCGCAAGAAGTTGTCAAAACGTCGCGACAAAGTCGCGCTCGAGCAGTACCGCGCCGAGGGTGTCGTTGCAGATGCGATGGTCAACTACCTGATGACACTGGGCTGGGCGCCGAGCGGCGACACCGAGATCGTCGACTTCTCGCGCATCGTGGGCGAGTTTGCGCTCTCGAGCGTGAACCATTCGTCGGCGTTCTTCGACGTGAAAAAGCTGAACGCCTTCAACGGCGAGTACTTGCGCAAGATGTCGACAAGTGAGTTCGTCGTAGCTTGCGAACCGTGGATCAGCGGCGCTCCGCCGACCGTGCCGGGAGTCGAGACTGCACCGGCAGTTCCCACGTGGCCTGCGAGCCGGTTCAACCGCGCCGTGTTCGAGCGCGTGGCCCCGCTGGTGCAAACCAGGGTGTCGCTGCTCTCGGAAGTGCCGGCCATGGTCGACTTCTTCTTCCTCGCCGACCCGCCAATCGACACCGCCGCGTTCGACAAGGCATTCTCTGCAGAGTGGGCGCGACCGTCGTTGCGGTCGATCCGCGAGCAACTCGCAACGACTGAGTGGTCGGTTGACGCCATCAAAGCGCTCGTCGAAACAGTCGGCACATCGCTCGATGTGAAGCTCGGCAAATTGCAGGCACCGCTGCGTGTGGCAACTACCGGGCGCAGCGTCGGCCCGCCGCTCTTTGAGTCACTCGAAGTGCTCGGCCGCGAAGAGACGTTGCGACGTATCGACGCGGCGCTCACTCGCGCGGGCTAGCGACGTGCGTCGTGCAGGCTTCGTCGCCGCCACAGCAGTTGTCTCGCTTGCCGTGTACTTCGTGGTCTCTCTCGTTCAGGTGTGGACGACCGGACGCGACGACTGGTTCGTGCGGGGCAACACCCGTGTCGATGCAATCGTGGTGCTCGGCGCAGCTCAATACGACGGTCGTCCATCGCCGCAATTTGCTTCGCGTCTCGACCACGCATTGTTGCTGTGGAATCGCGGTTCGGCTGATGAAGTCATCGTGACGGGCGGAAAGCAGTCAGGGGACCGATTCACCGAAGCCGAGTCAGGCCGCGACTATCTCGTGGCGCGCGGAGTTCCTGCCTCGGCGGTGCAGGTTGAGCCGCGCGGGGCCTCAACGTACGAATCGCTTGAGGCAGTGGCTGCGTTACTCGGGCCGATGCGCGTGGTGATTGTGAGCGATCCGTACCACCTGCTGCGGGCACGGCTGGTTGCGGGCGAACTCGGTCTCGCCGCAGAAGTTTCGGCCACTCGAACTGGAGTTACCCACGGAGGCGCAGCACTACGTCGCAACGTTCGCGAGGCGGCAGGCGTGATGGTCGGGCGCATCAGCGGATTTCGCCAACTCGAAGCTTGGTTACAATGAACGACGCAACACTCTGGGGAGTGGTGTAACTGGCAACACAGCAGATTCTGGTTCTGTTATTCAGGGTTCGATTCCTTGCTCCCCAACAAGATGTACGTCGCGGCTGTCGCCGCGTCACGGCACCCCAATTTTGTATAGTCTTCGGCGGACGTACACAGTATGAGGAAGCGCGCTTCAGCCTCAGCCGACACATCAAAGCGAATCAGGTTGGCGGCAAAAAAAGTGATTCGTCGACGGGGAATCGACGCAGGGTCAATCAGCGAGATTGTGCGAGTGGCCGGACTCACCACCGGCGCTGTGTATGGACGTTTTGAATCTCGAGATGATCTCTTACTCCACGTATGGGACGAAGACTCAGGGGCTGCGATTTTCGAGCGACTCGGGCGTCGACTGCGTGACTGGCGTGACGCGACGGGCTCGGCCTTGCCGCCCGCTGAGCTAAGCGACGCAGAGGAGTTCGGTCTGCAGATGATGGCAGTCGCTGGACGTCATCCGTACTTTGCGGAAACCGTTCGTGACGACTTCTCAAAACTCTTGAACAAGTATGCGGCAGTTCGGGAAGATGGTCAGATTCGAGCGGGTGAAGCCCTCATCTTGGCTTTGGAACTTGCGCGGATCTGTTATCGAGCGGTTCGCGCAGACTATGAAGATTGGAGTATTGCGACGCAAGTCTTCGATGATGTTGCCCGCCAAATTAACACGGTACTCATTCCGCAGGCCCAATCGTCTTCGTCGGGTAACAACATCGCAGAGGGCAGAGTGAGTGATCTAGTTCAATCGTGTCGACGAGTCGTAAGCCAGGTTGGTCTCGAGCATGCAACCTTGTCGCGAATTGCACGTGGCGCCGGATTCACAACGGGTTCAATTTTCGCTCAGTTCGACACTCGCGAGGAATTTCTTCGAACCGCAATCGCGCAGTTGTTTGCTGGCGCTGCTACGCAGGTCGACCGCAGAATCGTCGAATCGCAGGGCAGAGATCTACTTTCGGTTGCTCTTGGAGACCTACTGATGGTGTCTCAGAATCAGGCACGGAGGGAGTGGAATGCATTTCGAACAGAGTGTTTTCTTAGTGCCCGAACTGGATCGTTCGTTCGTTCGACTCTGCGTTCTGTTATCAGCGCAGGTCGAAACCGTTACGAGGAGTTATTAATGCCGTTGACGGGCTTTCGGCATGAGTATCTCGGGGGTGTAACCGTGGTGGGACAGGCGCTACCTGTCGGGTTGAACATTCTGAACAACTTGAACCCAACAGTGGCGCGGTTGGTGCAGACCGAGTCCGTTAACCTTCTATTGAGGAAGATAGGTGTCGACTAGACGCCGAATTGGGCGGCGAAGTACTTAAAGTGCGAACGTGCCACCTCATCGGTGACATCACTGTCGCTCCACCAATCGACAATAGTCGTGGTTCCGTTGGTGCCGGTACCAATTTGGACGAAGCCATACACGGCGCGACTTCCACCGTTGCTCCATTGCACCGTACCCCCGTACTGAAAATACGAGAAGGCAACGATGTTTGGGGACACCGTGACACTCTGGCTCTTGGAGTGGTCAAAGTCTTTGACTTCCCCGGCCAGATAGTCCAGGTATTTCGTAATCGCCTCCTCGTGCCCCCAATTGAAGTTCGCGATGAAAACATTCATCCATGGCGGACCTTCCGAATGAGCGTTGCCATTTTCGTCAGCCACCCAGCCTTCGGGCAACGGTACGTCGATGGTGCTGCCGTCGGCGAGCACAACTGGCAACGATGAACCGACTTCGAGCCCTCCGCTAGGTTCATCTGTCACCGGCGGAGGCATGGTCTCTGCAACTGTGGTGACGACGGGGTCAAGTTCGATTGGGGTCTCCGCTAGGGTCGTCGGGGTCGGTGCGATTTCCGGACCCTGCGCGGGGTCGAGTGCGGGTAGGTCCTCGTCAAGGGTTGCTGGCTGCTCTTCGTCTAGTACCTGAGCTGGCGGGGCATCGGTTGCATCCGCGCTGCCCTTGGCCCCGAGTTTGAATCCGAAACCCAGTAGGACAACTGCCACCACGATGCCGCCGATGAGAGCTTGTGGGTTCACGCGAACATTTAGGGTTCCCGGGGCACTGGCGGGTGTAGGAGTTGAGGCGGGCTGATTCATGATGCTGTCCTTTCGGTGATGATGTCCTTGCGAGCTGTTCTTGAGTGGGCTCGCACGGAGGTTCCACACGTCGAGCAGAAGTTGGCGCCGTCAATGAGTGCTACTCCGCACTCGGGGCAGTAGCCCACTCCAATATTGGCCGACTTGAGAGACGAGCCGCGTGCCGCTGCTTCGGCCGCAGCCTCAATCAAGGCTGTATGCATCACGACTCGCAATCGAAGAATGAGATAGCCAGCTACGACAAGCGACCAAGCGAGACTCGCTACAACTCGGGTACTACCGTTGGCAATGCCAGCGAGAGCGCCGTTACCCGCGTACCACAAGAAGAGCAACACCAGTGCCAGGAGCGAGGTAGTCAGATAGCTATAAGTGAAGCGACCTGGACCTTCACCCACTCCTGAGAAGGCCGCCACGACAAGGCCGACGACCGCACCGACGATCAGCGGCTTGAAGAGCCCCACTTCGAGCAGGTCGGCAATCCAGCGCATCGTTTCGGCGTCATCGATGCGCAATGGACTGTTAGCAAGATACTTCCACGAGGCGGTGAGTGTCTCGCCTGCAGCGAATGACGACCCTGCGGCAACTCCGAAAGTGAGTCCGTCAATCAGGTCATCGAATTTTGGCCGACGGGCCAAAGTCACTGGACCCACCTGTGCCAACGCCACTGCTAAGACGGCACCGATCAGACTCGAAACGAGCGTGAGGCGGTCAAACGCGTAACCGTCGACCAGGCTGCGACCAGCGGGTTTTACCAGCCACGACTGCACTTGGGCACTGACGACTCCCAGAAGAGCAGACGCACCTACTACGAGACCGATAACAGGTCCAGGCGCGTCGTCCCACTCGTTCGTGTCGTAAAAATAGAAAAGATAGAGCACTGGGACCGAGACCGCAGCGGTTGCAAGTGCGACCGCCACGAAACCGAAGATCGCGAGAAGGAGCGGCACCCCGACCGCAGCGATGAGTGCGAACCGGAAGACCTGGGGCGCATCGCCGGATGCTTGGGGCATGATCGAGGTGACCACGTTCAAGGAGTTCACCGACTCGCCAGGGTGGACCGCGTACTGCGAAATTCGTTTCTTGTCATTGCGAAGAAGGTCTGTGCCGCACCTCCAGCAGAACCGATGCAACGTTGCAGTACTTGCCCCGCAGTTTGGACATGAAGTGGACACGTTCACTCTCCTTTTCTTATGGTTTTGCTACTGAGGTTTGTTCGATGACAAGGTCGCCGTTGGTCTTGTAGGTTTCGTCCCAGATGTTGGCGACCAGCGTGAGCGGCTTTGCTGACGGAATCGCAACGGAGGAGATTCGAGAGTTCCCGGGCACTCCTCGTTGGTTACGTCTGTCCGCTTTTAGCGTGTAAATCGCAGAATCTTTTTCGACAGGAGACTCACGGTAATAGTCGAGGTAGGGCGACAAAAGGTCGGCCGAGGAAGGAGCGACTGTTGCAGAGGAGCCTTCAGTAATTTGCAAGTAAGTCGGTGCCCCAAAGCTCCAGGTTCCGTTGGAGAACCTTGCTGAGACGGTTCCGCTCACTTCAGATTGCTTGCGACTCGATGAATTCACCCAGATTGCACGGAAGGTTCCGACTGTGAGATCACGGTTGAAGTCGAGCGTGACAGGTGAGCCGCCCAGTGAGAACGTGTGGAACGTACCGACCGCCTGGGCTTGTGAGCCGCCACCCGCACCGATGGTTGCTAGGACGGTCATGTCAGCTCGGATTCCGTAGGACGATTCGCCCTTCGGTCCGAGGACGAATAGGCCTTTTGTGCCAGCTTGAAATGGAGCATCCGCCGTTAGTGAAGCTTTCCATGCGACTGCGGTGGTCGTTGCCGAGAATTCAACATTGCCGGTAGGTGAGGCCCCTGCGATTCTTGAATCTCTTACCAGGCGAGTCCATCCGGTGGGGTCGTTGAGTTGTTGATAGTTGACGCTCATACCCTCTCGTTGTGTCGGAAAGTAGATGGTCAGTCCCTGGGCGTCCTTGTAGATGCCGTTGGTTGCCAAATAACGGCGCGATGACTTAATAGCCTGATACAAGGCATTTCGAGCCACGAGGAGTTCTGCTGGTGCGGACTTTGGGATGCGGGCAATGAGGTCACCAAGGTCGAAAAGGTTGGATCCTTTGTATCCAAAAATTTCCGCATACTGCGGCGAAGCTGACCGGGCCTCAAGAAGCCACTGATAGCTCTCGGTACTCTCGACTGTTCGGACGAACGTCTTCAGGGCTGATGTGACGGCTTCAATCTGATTGAGGTCGAAGATCCCTCGGGCGATGTTTCTCTCTGCAATCTCTGGGGAATTCAGGTAGTAACTCGGACCATCCTTGACGAGGTCAGTTAGGTAACCAAGAGTCGGCTCAGTAACACCTGCGGTCGGAGGCGAAACGGAGTAGTCGACGTCGAGAGCTCCAGACCTTGGAGTTCCAGAGGTGATCTCGCCAGATCCCCAGACGTATCTGGTGAAAGGAGCAAGAGCTCTGACCACCTCGTAGTTGCCGTTGAGACATGTCGCGTGGAGGATGCCGTCAAGTCGTTTGCCGTTGGCTCCGCCTTTCCATCCTTTGGCTGAGGCCGCGTCGAACCCCGTGCGCAAAGCTGACGTAACTTCTCCAATCGACATCGGTCCGAGAACGTAATTGGGGTCGTCAGTCGGGGTATCGAACTCCTCTGAACCGAAGTACGCGTTCGGGCCACCACCGTGGTCGTCCAGTACAAGGATTGTGTTTCTTGCCGGATAATTCGTCAGGCCGTAATACACGAACCAGGCGAGGGTCTGCGGAGACATTGTGTATGTCTCGCCGAGGTCCTGCACTTCTTTCGCTTTGCCGTCTGATCCAACTCGAAAAACGAATGTATTCGAGTAACCAACGGGAAGATCCAAGTGCTGAGCGTTTTCCCTCGGTTCTTCTTTCGCTGCATTACGGTCGTGATACACAACGAAGTTAACCCGGTCGGCCATTTTGACCATTTCATTGAGATCTCCCGGTCCAACGAGGGAGCCGTCCAAATCGTTGTCGCCGTGCGAGTAGACGAGCACGGTGTAGTCCGAAGTCGCAGCTCGTGCCGTGTCGCGACTGCGAGTCGCGAATAATCCACCGACCACTAACACGCTCAGCGCTCCCATGAGGGAGACGTGCACGGACCCCCGACGAGTCATGGGCACAAAGTAACAGGACTGATGTAGTAGAATCAACTACGGTCGGATTAACTGTTGGTGACAGACTGCGATTCTCGGAGGAGCATTCGGTCGGTGCCAGGCTCAGTGAGAAGCATGTCTACGCCGCTCTTGGTGCCAGCGGGAAGGTCCACAGCCCTGAGGGTGGAGTCGGTGGCCCGACCCATTTGCGCGATTTCTCCGACGACCGTGTAGCTCACTGTGCCGTTCTTGCTTGACATGCTTCGATAGACCCAGACCACCGGAGCGACGATGTCTCCCAGGCTGATCGGCACAACGGTGCCGGACTGAACGGTGGTGAAGGTCGGCTTGGAGAATTGCCAGACGCCGCTCTTGTACCTGGCTTCGGCTCGTCCCCATACACGGGTTTGGTGTCCACTCCTCTTGGAAACATGAATTGCGGGAAAGTCAAGTAGCCCGGTTGCAAAGTCGAGGTATGCGGTAATCCAAGAGCCACCGAATGCAAAGCGGTGCCACGACATGACGGCTTGAAAACTGTTGGGTCCACCTGCCCGAAGTACCGCTGGTTGGAAGACAAAGCCGTGCAATCCAGATTCCTGGAGTTCTCCGAAGACTGAATATCCGCTTACGCCACTGTCAATAGGGCGCGAGAGCGTTACAGAGGCCCTCCAACCGCTCGAGTTCTCAGTTGCAGAACTGGACTGAACCACTGTGACTGAATCATCGAGAATCAAACTTTGTTTGATCGCTCGCAACCAATCGGAAGAATCTTGTTGCAATCCGTAGGAGGCCTCAATCGCGGCGAGCGAGGTCGGGTAATAGATGCTGAGACCATGTGCCCGCGAGTTTCTGGCTGATTTCAGTTGATACACCGTGGAATTCTCGAGTGATCTGAGGACCGCTGACGCCGCAGCTTTGATGCGATGTGGAGTTCCGATTTGAAGTCGAGTGACGAGATCACCCAAGTCCACGTAGGGGAAAAGGTAGCGCTTGTCCGTGTAGTCAGCGCCAGTCTTGAATGTCAGTCGTCCAAATTCCAGCACGTCGCTGACACGCGCCGCTCGGAGTGTTGAATAGCCGTTTGCCTCGTCGAGCGTGCGAGTTAGCTGACGTAGCGCTAAATCAATCGTATGAATTCTGTCAAGATCCTGGATGCTGAGCGCGTAATCGTCGATGCTGTACTGATCGGGGCTACTGCCTTCGTATATAGCTCGGAGTGACTCGGTACTACTTTGGAGGAAGCTAAGAATTGACGACGACCGTTCGACAGTCACATCAAGTTTTGCAGCTCTCCAATCAAGACTCCAACTCCCCAGGTCGGTACTCCCAAACGTGATCTCCTCATCAGCCATCATGAACCGTGCCACTTCAGCCGTTGCTCTAGCTACCTCGAGCGAGCCATTGAGGCAAGTGTCCCAAATGACCGCATCAAGTCGAGCCTTACTACCAACGCCTCGCCAGCCGGCCTGAAACGCAGCTTTGAGTCCTGCTTTCACCGCTGCTTTCCACGAGCCAAGGAAGAACGGAGGGTGGAGATCTGGGTCCTGCGGAGCAGTGTCGTATTCGGTGGCGTCACCGAAGAGAGTTAGCGGCCCGCCTCCATGATTCTTCATGACGAGAATCGAGCGTTTGGCAGGATACTTCGTGAGTCCATAGCCGATGAACCAAGCAAGAGTTTGAGGTGAGTGTGAGTAGACCTCTCCAAGGCTCTGGATATCTGAAATCCGCGAGTTGTTGACGAGAAAGACTTTTGCGTCGCTGAATCGTCCTATGTATGGATAGTTGAGAGCGTCGTCGTAGAGAGCTTCATTGCCTTCGTAGTCGCTACGAAGGGTCGCAGTTCGATCGACGAATACAACAAAGTTGACCTTGGGCTGAGATGACTGAAGCATCTCTTGCAGGTCGCCCTTGAGAAAACCATCGAGATTGTTGTCGTGAGCCGCGTACACAAGAACCGTAAGTTCGGCCGCTTCGTCGTTGCTGTACGGCCGCACGAGCGCGGATGCACCCGGCAGAGCGATACTTATTCCAAAGAAAGCAAGCACGAATATCACACGTTGGTGCAGTCTCATAATGTGTTCTACTATCACATCGTGAGCGACAGGACACGATTGCTCGCCTGGGGCCCGTTCTTGGCGATGGTCATCGGATCGTTTGCCTATTGGGCCGTGGCAGTTCGTGGCGTCATGTCTGAGGGTGTACCTAGTCGGCTCACGGGAAGCGACTCGACGACTGCTCAGACCTGGATGGCGAACTACCAGCAGATTTCGGCGAGCGGAGATGTGCTCGCCGAAGTAAGTCTCTCAGAACATCGCTTACCAGTTGGGCTGGTAACGGTTACCCTTCCCGTGGCTCTCCAGGAGTGGATTAACTCTCAGACAAGTGCGATCGACAACAGATCCCCAAATTTCAATGAAATTTCAGTTTCCACGTTGCTTATACGAGGCGCGAACTCCGTAGTTGGTCAAGTTGATGAATTCTCATTTCGAGAAGGAGGTTTCAGCCACCTTCTCGTGACGAGGTTTGGTGGAGCCTCTGATCTTGTTTACGATCCTCCACTTCGGTATCCGACCAACGAGACGAGTGAAACGTCGTGGGAGGAGTCGGGAGACATCGTCGGGCTCGGCAGCTACACGCTACGTGTCAAAGCGGTTGAGCCAACATCGCGCGAGCATGAACTGGAAGGGCAGGTTGGCTGCAAGTACTTCGAGGTCCTTCTGGATCGAGACTTTCATAGTGTCGGAGTCCAAACGACGAACACCGTCGACAGCTACTGCAGCGACAGCCTCCCGGTCAGTAGTCGTGATCTCGTCTCAGGCAACGTTCTGAAGCGCCTTCCACCAAAGGAGTATCAACGCACTTCAACCAGGGTCGCGGCAACCACTTCGGACGTTACGAGTCTTGGGTTCATCGGGAAGACGGTGCCAGCGTGGCCGATGCAGGTTAAATTTGAGCCAGCGGTCGACAAGTCACAGACATACGTCTTCGACAGCATTTCACGTCGTCTCGTGGCATACGGAATCCTCGACGGGCTCGTCAAGTGGTCACTTGCGATTTCTCCACAGATCGTGGGTCTTTGTGGTGTACCTGATGGTGTCGTTCTCGCCACACTCGACAGACAGGTCATTGCCGTCAGTGCACTCGGCGAACTTCGTTGGGCGCGAAGCATGGGGGATGTCGTTTTTGCCCCCTGTGGCAATTTCGCGTTCGAGTCTTTCAGCGTTGCGACGGTAGATGGCTCGATTACATCACTCTCCTCGGTTGACGGGACGCTGGAGGCGACGGCGACACTCGGCTTTTCACCAACTACGGTCGTTCGACTTGAGAGTCAAGGCAAGTGGCGTGTCTTTGCACTTGGAGTCGGTGGGCTTGTGTCCGTAGCAGACGACCGATCAATCACCATCACGAGCGAGTGCCCGGCCGACGCAAATCTCTTCAAGTGGTCATCATCTGCACTGGTGTGTCTGAAATCCAGCGGAGCCCAAGTGTTCGACTTGTCAGGCGAAACTATTGAGCGATTCGCACCGCCAGAAACAGACCTCATTCGAAGCGCGCTCCCTGCGCAGCCGATTGGTTCTATGAGTGTCCAAATAATTGATGGTGAACTGTGTGCAAGTTACTCAAGTTTCACTCAGACCTGTGAAAAGGACCATGCGTATCTTCTCATTGAGTTCCGTGGTGAACCGGGTCGTGAAACCCAGCTATGGAAACTCGGACTCGGCTCCCACTTACTCTCAGTCGGCCAGCGACTGCTCGTTGCGGTCAACTCTGCTGGGGAAATATGGAGGTTCGGATCACCGTGAATGGTTTGGGTCGTCTGCTCAATGATGCGTTCGTGATAACCATCCGAAATCCAATCGTCGGGGGATTTCCGAGGCTCAAGGGTCTTGCGACGAGTGTGCAGGTCACCGTGGTCGGAACCCTTGCTCTGTCGCTGTTTACGGTCGTGTGTGTCGGTCTGAGCGGAGTGCTGCGATCCGCCAGCCCTCTGCTTCGTGACGAGAGCTTAGAAGCGGTCGTGTATGTGCCGACAATCGCTCTCGCCATCGTGCCCTTGCTGACGGCAATCGGATTGGGCGTTGTGATCTCGGGCGCTATCGGAGCGCCTCCCAAGATTGCACACCCTGTCGTTGGACTGTACTGCCTTCTCTTTGCGGCCCTCGCGAGGTTTTGTCGTGACGCAGACCCCAGCTCTCGGACTTGGCAGCTCGTAGTTGCGCTAACGCTCGGAGTGTTGACGACCTTTGCGACTGCACGAAGACTCGTCGCGGCACGGGATCCGGGTCGCGCCTTAGTTATCTTCTTCACTCTCGTGAAGATGGCGCTCGTCATGCGTTTTCTCACATCACTTTCGTCGACGGCTGAGGTACGACTCGATTTAGCGGTGATTCGAGTCATTCTCCAAGCGATTGCGTTGTTCTGCCTTCCCGTGGTGTTCGTGGCCGGGCTTGATGCCGCCAAGTTCTCGATCACCGTTGCCAACTGGGCAGCTGAGCGCGTATCAAGGCTCCAAAGCCGTATTGCGATTGGGATCGTTCCACTCGGAGTGCTCACCGCGGGATGGGCCATGGCTCTCGCCCGTATTGCGACGGAGACATCTGTTTCGGTAACAAGTTTTGGGTGGTCCCTAACAGCGGGACTTGTGATCTTTTTCGTCTGTTGGCGAGTGGGTAATGCTGCAGCTCGAGCAGAAAGCGATGAGACCGTGGTTCGTTCCTCTCAAGCACTCGCAGTTCGGGTGAGTGCCGTCGTCGTCGCGGTGCCACTTGTGATTCAAGCACTTGGTTTGCTTGAGATCGTTATTGGTACGTCAAGCTATGCGTCTCGAAATATCATTCAGCCAATGTCAGCATTCCTGCAACGAGACACCCTCCCGCCCACGGTTCGCGCGCTTCTGGGAGCCGTACTCATTATTCTTGTATCGAAACACTCAGGTAATCCTCTTCGACGTTGTCTGTTGTTCATGACCGGGGGCATTCTTGTAACGGCGAACCTGTCAGAGCTGGTATCTACGCCACCAGTCAAAGTCGGCGTAATGCATCTTGACGTAATCGTGCTATTCGCGTCGACCGCGTACCTGGTCAAACTCTTGATATCTCGACGCCTAACTAGGCAAATTGCTCTCACCGTGGCTGGACTAGTGGTTCTCACCGGATTGGCGGCCCAGAACTCCTTTTCGTCCGGTCCGCTGGTTGCAATTCTGCCTCTCGGGGGGCTCGGTCTGCTGGTGTTCGGCTTGCTGTGGGGTGCATTTACCGGGGCAGGAGATGCAAACGAGTCGAGTCACGCATTCGCTTCGTCATCTCGACTCGTCCTCTTTGCGGGGTATCAGTTGCTTACCATCGCGGTGGTCCTGTGGGCAACGCTTCTACGAGAACCCCGCCTCACCGACCAGTTGGCGTCCTCTACGGCTCTCGGGGTGCGAACAGTCGGCGTTGGTCTCCTGGTTGCGATTGTCATTGGGCACGCGAGAATAATTCCGAAGTCGGAGGCATTTGCCCGATGATCCGTGTCTGGCGAACATTCACCATCTCTGTCGTCGTTGTGCATGGCTTGGCGCTCGGGCTGGGCATTTTCGTCGGACTGCGCAGTCTGACACGAGAGCCAACCGGCGTCGGCGAAGACTGGTCTCTCTTCGTGACCTTCTTTGTGTTTGTTGCCGTCATCGTGAGTGTTGTCTGTCTGATCCCGATGGCTCTTCTCGTTCGCAACCTGAAAGAAAAGGGCTTTCAGCCGGGTGTTCGCACGATGGTGCTTCTGTTTTCTGCTCTACACATCGCCCTGCCACTTCTAGGAGTCGTATGGCTCGGTTTTGCATACTTCTTTCTGCTTCCCGCACTCGTTGCCATTCCTACGAGCATCTCCCTCACCAAAAAACACAATGAGAGTCAAGGAGAAACCAGATGAAAAGAATCATCACCGTGATTGGGGTCATCGCATTGCACATTGCGACGACCCTGCCCGCGCAGGCAGCAACCATCTGTTTCAAAAAGGGGGGCCGCGAAGTCTGCTTTACACCGGTAGAGCCACCGCCGAAGACACCGAGCACCTCAAAAGGCATGAAGGCAAGTCTCAGCAAGACCGCACTCGTTGGGGACGACTCAACGAAGATGACCGCAACCGGTTTTGTTCCGGGCGAGTACGTTCGCGCATTCATCTTCAACGTGTTTGGTCAGAAATCGGCCACTGAATTGAGCGGTGGTGCTCAAGCAAATGGGGCGGGGAGAGCCAGCGTCACTTACGGAACGTTCTCGCTCATCTCTGTGAAAGAGACTCGAACCTTCTGTCTGCGGGGTGAGAGGAGCTTGAGAATGGCATGTCTGCCTTTCACCTATGAGGGCTGATTCATTCAGCGATAGCGTGATGAGCCGTTCAGGCTCCCATCGTCTAGCGGCCTAGGACACAGCCCTCTCAAGGCTGCGGCACGGGTTCAAATCCCGTTGGGAGTGCCAGTTTGAAGAGCGCTCGCGGTGCAGCCGGAGTGAAGTTCGGCGCAGCCGGAGTGCCAGTCAGCGCGCGAGGGCGGGCAGCCCGACAAGGCATTCGTAGTCAGCGACCGAGTTGTAGAGGAACGCCGACAATCGCACACCGGTGACTCCACCGGGGCTGGTGACAGCAATCTCGGCCCGCAAGCGGTCGCGCGCGGCAACGACAAGGGCATCTTCGGCGCCGGTGTCGAGCTGCCGCGCCCCGGGTAATGGCACGATTCGCATGTTTGGCGCCCGCAAGTCGGGGTGCGTCGGCAACTGCACACCCCATGCATCGGCGAGCATGTCGGCAGCCGCACCCACCACCTCGCGGCAGTGTGCGTCGCGACGATCCCACGACCAGCGCGACAAGAACTCGAATGCTGCGGGTGTCGCGAGGTACGCCGACAAGTCGGCGGTGCCCTGCGAGTCAAACGAGAGCGGAAACCCTCGCTGCGCATTCCAGCTTCCGGCGAGAGGCTCCAGCGTCTGTCGTGCTCGCGGCGAACACGCAACGAGTGCTGCCGACGGACGCGGCGCGGCGACCCACTTGTGAAAGTTGCTCACCCATGCGTCGATGCCTGCCGGAATCGCCGGCACAAGTTGCCCTGCGACGTGTGCCGCGTCGACCACGATGAAGCAATCGGGACGCACCGAGCGAACTGCTGCCGCAATCTCGGCGACGGGGTTCAGTTGTGCGCTGGTGGCGACGATCTGGTCGATGACGAGTACGTCGGCGTCGCCGATCTGATCGACAACTTCAGCGACGCACGTCGCCGGTGTCGCTCGTGACGGCGGCATTGCGGGTAGTTCGCGCAGCGTGGCATCGGCGCGACGGGCGAGTGAGCGCAAACCCAGCACCACGCCGCCGTAATTCGTCGACATCGTCGCGATGCTGGTGCCGCGCCGCACCACCGCTGCGGCTGCCGCAATCACGCCTTGCGAGGCGTTGGGTACAAACGCAAGATCGTCGCCCGACACGCCGAGCGAAGCCGCACACCTCGCTCGAGCATCGGCGAGCATCGCCGGCAGGCGCGAGCGGAAGAACTGGTTCGGGTTGCGCTCCATCTCGTCGCGAAACGCTTGTTGCACGCGAGCAACGTCATTCGGGACGGCGCCGAACGACCCGTGATTGAGATAGCGAACCGAGGAGTCAAGGCTCCACTCGGCAGGAGATGCGAGGGTCATAGTGAACCCTCGCGCCGGCGGGGCAGTGCGATTGCTCGCAGATGCCGCCGCCGGCGACGAAGAAAGAGCGGGTTAGCGCTTCTTCTTGGCGGGCTTCTTCGCGGGGGCCGGAGCCTTACGCGAGGTATTCAACTTCGGGGCAGGGGCAACGCCAAGCGCGATGTCCTTGAAGCCCTTCAGCGCGGTGATCTTGGCGACGGTCTTCGCCTTGATCTGAATCTGCTCACCCGTGGCTGGGTTGCGACCGATACGTGCTGGGCGCTTCTTCTTGAAGAACTTGGCGAAGCCCGAGATGTTGACGATCTCACCCTTGGCCACATTGGCCAGGATGACATCGACCGTTCCCTCGATGACGGCTTTCGCCACTTTCCTCTCGACGTCGGCGTGAATTGCTACTGCGTTGATGAGTTCGTTTTTCTTCATGGCAGCCACCCTATTACACGGGTGGTGGATGGATGCGTGATGCTTGTTGCGCGGCGGCGACGGGGGTTCGTCGCCTAGAAGCGCACTCGGCAGACGCGCGGGCCGTGCACCTGACCGCCTGCCCAGGTGACGCTCGTCGGGTCGACGAGCGAGAACTCTGGAATGCGCTCCAGCCACACCTGGAGGGCCACCCGAAGTTCAAGTCGGGCGAGGTTCGAGCCCGCACATCGGTGGATGCCTGAGCCGAACGCCACGTGGCGGTTGTGCTCACGATCAAGGATGACCTGGTCGGGGTGCTCAAACTGGCGCGGGTCGCGGTTGGCGGCTGGAAAGGCCATCAAAATGCGGTCGCCAGCCTTCATCGGGCAGCCCTGAAACTCGATGTCGCGATCGACGATGCGGGCCATCGTGACGGGTGAGTAGGCACGCAGCAGTTCTTCCACCGCCGTCGGCCACAAGTCGGGATTGTCGCGCAATTGCTTGCAGTGCTCGGGGTGCTGGGCGAGGTGCCAGAGCGATGACCCGATTGCGCTCCACGTGGTGTCGATGCCAGCGACGAGCATGAGGTTGCATACTCCGAGCACGTATTGATCGGTGACGGGGTACTTGTCCCCGGAGTTCAGCAGGTCGGTGATGAGGTCGTCCGCGCGCGGGTTCTTCTTGCGCTCCTCGAGTTCGTTACGGAAGAAGTTGATGATCTTGCGGCGGTTCTCCAGCCTCACGACGGGGTCGGTGAGCCCGACCTCGAGCACGCCGCGAACCCAGCCGACGAACTCGTCAGCCATGTCGTCGCGTACGCCGAGCATCGCGGAGATGACGCGCACCGGAATCTGCTGCGCATAGTCGGTGCCAGCGTCGGCCTCTCCCTTGCTGATGAAGCCGTCGATCAGGCGATTGCACAAGTCACGCGTGCCTTGCTCGTACTTCGCCACCGACTGCGGCGCAAAGACGGGCAAAATCAAGCGGCGGTGCCAGTGGTGGTCGGGTGGGTCACTGGTAATCGGTGGTGCCGCGACGCCGGCGTAGGGACCCTCGGCCTGGGCGAGAGGGCTCGCCGTCACGGTGATGCTTCGCGACGTGAAGATTTCATGCTCCTGCGCGATGGCAACGACGTCTTCGTATCGCGTCGGAAACCACGAGCCACCCCAGCGGTCGGTGTGTGCGATCGGGCATTTTGATTCGCGAATCTCGCTCATCGTTGGGTAAGGGTCGCGCACAAACTCCGGATCAAAGATGTTGAAGTCGGTGGTCGGGTCGGTGACTGGACCGGAGTTTTCTTCAAGTGTCGTCACGGCTACTCCTCGATGATGATTGCGTCTTCGGGACAATTGGCATGCGCGCGGCGAACCTTTGCTTGCAAATTCTCGGGGATGTCACCTTCGATCAACACTGTCGCGTGCCCGAGTTCGTCGCTGCCGAAGACCTCGGGGGCGGCGATGGAACACATTTGCTGGCCCTGGCAGGAGGCTTCGTCGACACGTACGCGCATGAGGCGAGGTTATCGGTCGCGCTCGCTCGGAAGACAGTTGAGCCGAATGAGCGCCTCGGCGTGCACTTCAGTCGAGTGCGGTTGGCGTAAAACTCTTCCACGGTGCGGCTGCCTCGAGCTGTGCCGCCACGCGCAACAAGAGGTCTTCGCGACCGTATGCGGCCACTAATTGCACGCCGACGGGCAAGCCGCTCGCAGTGCGACCCAAGGGGAGGCTGATGGCTGGCTGGCCTGACATGTTGGATTGGGCGGTGAAGCGCACCCACTCGCTGGCGAGCCGCGAAGGCTTGAGCGGGTCTTTCGGGTCGTTCGTGAACGAACCGACAGGGAAGGGGATCTTGGAGAGCGTGGGCGATACGAGAAGGTCGAAACCACCGTGCCACCACTCGGAGATCGCCCGGCGAAACGCAGCTGCAGCATTCATCGATTTCGCGTAGTCGAATGCAGAGGCTTGCGACGAACGTTCCGCTTGCTCCCAGTTCACGGCTTCGATGTCGTCAATTGTCACGGGTCGGCCGAGCATGGCGGCGAGTGCATCGCGCGATACCGCTTGGTTGGTGGCCCACATCGCTCCGAAGCGCGGCGGGAACGATGCGTCACCCATGGCGGACGGCCATGACTCTTCAACGTTGTGACCAAGCGACTCGAGCAGCTTCGCGGTGTTGCGAGCCGCATCGCGACATTCGGGGTCGACCGGCACGCCGAGCGGGTCGTGGTCAAGCAAGCCGATGCGCAATGTGCCGACGGGTGCGCCAACTTCCTGAAGGTACGGCCTCGACGGCGGTGGTGCGATCACGCCATCGCCCACGCTGGGGCCGTGCACGGCGTCGAGCAGCGCAGCGGTATCGGCGACGGTGCGCGACACGCAAAGTTCGACACCGAAACCAAACTCGTCACGGAACGGTCCGACGGAGATGCGGCCACGACTCGGCTTCAACCCGACGAGACCGTTGCACGATGCGGGAATCCGAATGCTTCCGCCCCCGTCACTGGCGTGCGCAAGGCCGACGATGCCCGCCGCCACTGCAGAGCCGGCACCGCCGCTAGATCCGCCGCACGTGCGAGACAAGTCGTGCGGATTGCGGGTCGGGCCCCAGGCTTCCGGCTCTGTGACCGGCAGGCTTCCCCATTCGCAGCTGTTCGTGCGTCCGAACGGCACGAAGCCTGCTCCCAGGTAGCGGTCGACCATCACGGTGTTGCGCGTGGCGATGTAGCCCGCATTTTTGAGTGCCTTATTCCCGTTGCTGATGCGTTGGCCTGCGTAGGTCGTGTGCAGGTCTTTGAACAACGTCGGCACGCCGCGGAACGGAGCGCTCTTCCCGGATGTAGCGTCGCGCGTTGTGTCGTCTCTCTTCGCCAGTTCTCGCGCGTGCTCGAGCCACACGATGTTGACTGCGTTGATTTTCGGGTTGTACGCCTCGTACCGCTCGATTGCCGCGTCGAGCAACTCGAGTGCAGAAACTTTCTTGTCCCGCACGAGTGCGGCTTGTTCGAGCGCTGGCATGAAGCGCGTCTCGACTGCCAACTTTGATAGCGCCACGGTTCACTAACCTAGTGACGTCGTGACTCCGGAAAGAAAGTCGGGTCGCGCGCCATTGCTCGAAATCTTGCGGGCTCCGTCGGTGGCCGCGTATATCTCGGCAAACATCCTTCTTTATGTCGGGTTGTCGTTGCAGGTCACCACGCTCGCCAAGCAGGTGTACGACATCACGAAGCGTGAGCTCGACCTCGGGTGGCTCGGGTTGGCGGAGTTCCTTCCCATAGCGCTGCTCGTCTTCGTGACGGGCACGGTCGCTGACCGCTACAACCGCAAGCGCATATCGCAATTCGCGATGCTCGGCGAGCTCGCTTCCGCGCTGCTCCTGGCGTGGTACGCGTCGACGGAGCCGACGGGAGTGTTCCCGATATTCGTGATCGCGATTCTCTACGGCAGTTCGCGAGCGTTCTTGGCGCCGTCGATGCGTCCGATCGCTGCGGCGATCGCGCCGGAAGGTCGGCTGCCTCAGATGATCGCCTTGTATTCCACGGTGTGGACATCGGCGGGCATCATTGGCCCCGCAGCATCAGGTTTCTTGTATTCGGCTTCTCCCGTGCTCGCGTACCTCGTCGGTTCCGCGCTCATCGGGTGTGCGATCACGTCGTTCTCTACCGTTCGTGTGCCGCCCACGAAGCGTGCCGCGGACGATGCATCTGGTGAGTTGCGAGGTGTCGGCAGCAACGAACGTCCGACGCTGCGTTCGGCGATCGAAGGTCTCAGCTACATCCGTCGTACGCCGATCCTCTTTGCAGCGATTGCACTCGACTTGTTTGCGGTGCTCTTCGGGGGTGCAGTCGCGCTGTTGCCGGTGATTGCCGAAGAGCGACTCGGAGTCGGCAACATCGCGTACGGCTGGTTGCGTGCCGCGGCCGGTATCGGTGCCGGCAGCGTTGCGTTGCTGCTCGCGATCAGGCCTCTTCGACGTCATGTCGGCAAGTGGCTGCTCGTCGCGGTCGGTGTGTTCGGAGCGGGCACTATCGTGCTCGGACTCACCCGCACCTACTGGATTGCCTTTGTTGCCGTGCTCGTGATTCACGGCGCGGACATGGTGAGCGTGTTCGTGCGCGGCTCGATCGTGCCGCTCGTGACGCCCGACGATAAGCGCGGTCGAGTGTCGGCAGTGGAGAATGTATTCATCGGAGCCACGAATGAACTCGGAGCCTTCGAATCTGGTGTCGCCGCGGCCGCAGTCGGCGTTCCTGCGACGGTGGTCGGTGGAGGAGTGTTCACGCTCGGCATCGTCGGTGTGTGGTGGGTGAAGTTCAAGCAATTGCGGAACGTCGACCGATTCGAAGATTTGAAGTCGTCATGATCTCTGCTCGTCGCACATTCGCCGTCGCGTGCGTGACCGGGTTTTGTCTGCTTCTTAGCGGGTGCTCCGCTGAGGAGTCGTCAACATCCGAGTCAGGGGTGCTCGAAGGTGTGGGCCGGCTGCCGGGCTACGACTTCTGGGCGCCCGTCACGCTGCCAGACGGCGTCGAGCTCGAACTGCCGATGCCCGAGGGTGGTCCCGTCGGCGGTCGAGTCAACGGCAACCGCGTTCTGCTCGTCGGTGACTCAATTTTTGCATCGACCGCCAAGCGTTACGGCGGCGAGATGTGCAACGCGTTGAAGCCGCTCGGCTGGCAAGTCGCCGTCGAAGCCGAGCCCGGTCGATTCGCATCGTTCGGAGTCGAGGTGCTGCAGCGGCGTATCGATGCAGTGTGGGACGTGGTGGTCATCTACTTGGGCACCAACTTCGATGGCAACGAAGAGTCGCTTCGCAAACAGTTCGACAAGATGTTCGACATCACGCGAGGAGTCGAGACGGTGGTCTTGACCACGGGTGAGTTCCGCACCTCGCAGAAGACAGTGAACAAGATCATCAAAGCTGCGGCAGCTGAGAACGACCATGTTCACGTGCTGGATTGGTCGAGCGTGATGAAACTGAAGGGTGTCACCGGCCCCGACAAGATTCACTTGTCGGAGTCCGGGCGGACGATCCTCGCCCAGACGATCGCCCGTGCGCTCGACTACGCGCCATATCGAGAAGCGTCGTGTCTCGACCCGCGGTTCCGCGACGACTCGGGCATCAGCGCTCAGTCGACGA
>Ga0214923_10002210_pt1 | contig 26233 bp, 26 predicted proteins | sample LL1510_MetaG_FD_177993 | JGI IMG/M metagenome (GOLD analysis project Ga0214923, IMG submission 177993) | Freshwater microbial communities from Lake Lanier, Atlanta, Georgia, United States - LL-1510 | ecosystem: Environmental > Aquatic > Freshwater > Lake | place: USA: Georgia | collected...
CACCGCCGTGCCCGAACTGAGGGTGCAAGCACACCAACTTGCAGAAAAACTAATGGTGGGCGTTGAGGGACTTGAACCCCCGACCCTCTCCTTGTAAGGGAGATGCTCTAGCCAACTGAGCTAAACGTAACCAAAATCTGTAAATCCAAATTTCTTAAATTAAGCATTCCTTGCTGAACTTCAATCTCCATAAGGGTTTTAAGCATTTGTTGTGCGGCGACCACTTCTGTTGATGTATTTCAATTTTTAACCTAGCACCCTAAAAGGAGGAGCTCCAAAACAGACTGTTACTTTTTCTAAGACTCTCATTACAGATCTTGTTATAAGGGTAGAACTCAACCCTGATGAGATCTAACAATTGTTAGAGATCTATCTATTTAGCAATCTCGTTGGGGGCCCTCTATTCAGATCTCTAGTTATGTTCTTATTATGCGAATTTGTTAAGACATTGTTTTTATATAGGTTTGCGGCGGCCGATTCATCTATATAAGGATTTGTAACAACAAATTCAAAAAATAAACAAAAGTAATAAAATTTCAGGTTTTGTCGACAATTTTTATACACCTTTATATGGGTACCTAGTGAAAGAAATTTAAAAGGAAATTTTGTGGCCATATCTAGTTGCTTCTAAAGAGTGCTCGATGTTTTTAAGTCGCCCACGGGGGCATACTCCCGTCTTGGAAATCTGACTCGCCGAACCAGGTGAAGCCTCCTCTGAGCCATGGTTTGTCAGAAGTAAATTCTTTGATTACTTGTCCGACTTGGCTGGCTTTTTGTTGGGCGAGTTTTTCGGTTTGTGCTGCGGTCATTAGCCCGTAATCTATTTTTTTGGGTTTGTAGCCGGGTGCCGCAAAGAATCTGCGGGCATAGGGTCGTTCCAGAATGGATTTGTCGAAATCCTTGGCTATATAGAACCCCATTTTGACTAGACCAATTTCGGAACTTATCTTTTTGCATTGGGCTAGGCCGTTTCTCTTCCACTGCTCCTCTACTTTTTCGAAGTTGAAGTCTTCGGGCAGCATCAAATGAAAATGCAGTCGATGTTTATCGCTGTACTCGGGAACAAAAATATATGGAAAATGTTTCTGGGCGGTGGGAAGTGAGTTGCGGACACGACGCAGCATCAAATCAAACTCGCCTTTTGGGTCAACTAGCCCTTCGTTGATCAGTTCTAAACGTTCATCGCTGAAAGATAAAAAACTTGCCGTAGCCAGAGTGTTCGAATATGTATAGACGACTGTGCGCATGCGGGCTTTAGCCCCAGTTGACGGCTTTTTTAACCCACCGTTTAGACGTTGGGCACGTTTTTTGTCAGCTGAATGCCCTATACCGAGAACTCACTCGTCGGGCATAAACAGCTGGGAATCCTTCGTAACCTGAAACCCTAAAAATAAACTCCCCATCCGCGTTCACATTCGCTGGACGGTCACTCAAAAAACTTGCCTCAGAGGCAAAGTCCGCTATTTCTTCGGGTTCAAAAGCCCCGGTTACCACTCACGTTCATAATCAACATCCTTAGTTTTTTAAGTTCGCACCCAATTTTACCACGGGTCTACTTACCCTGTCCAGCAGAGACCGAAATTAAATAAGCGTGTCCGACTTTTGAAGATTATGACGCGCACAAAGCAACTGAATGTTTTCAACCAACACCGATGTCCCACCTTTTGAAAACGGAAGAATGTGATCGAAATGTAAATTGTCTTTAGAGCCGCACTCAATGCATTTGCCTTGATCACGTTTAAACACGGCTAGCTTCACGGCTGATGGAATAATTCTGTCATGCACCAAATCGTCAGCACCAGGAGATCGTTTAACTTTCCGATCATCCGAATCATCAGAGTCAATCAGTTTTAACTTGAATTTGTAAACCCTGCGACCACCAGACTGCTTGGGCCAAGCATCCAACAGTTCAAAAGTGCCAGCGAACGCCCAGATCCCACTCTTAATTTTCTCGTAGACCCTTATCACCTCAGCATCCCGCAGCCCCTTCTTGAACTGTTCAGCTGCGACGAAAAATTTGCCGTTCTCAGTCATTGTCCCCAAAGGGGTCATCAACTCTTGGTCCTTAATTTTTGGTATCGGATTCGACACACTTTTTGGAACATTGTGTCCCTCATAGATAAGCACCTGCCCATCTTCTTGAATCTCATCGTCATAGGGTGCCCCAGAACGAACACTCATCAAGACAACACTGTGAGTCGGATTCAAACGAAAATTCATCCCCCGCTGCAAAGAAGCATTCTCGTGATCACACATCTGGCGATAACCAATAATTTCCCCGGAACCAAAGCTCATAGTCAAAGTATGTCGTCAACGAAGAAAAAAATCTTTGAACTCGTCAATTCGAGACTCCAGCGGGCGAATGAATACTCCGATGATGCCTTACACAATCAATATTTATACTGTGAGACGGATCAACCCTTATTGGTCCAACTTCATTGCCCGCAATTAAATCTAAATAAATGAGTTCATCGGTGAGAGTCCATGCCCCCGCATCAAAGGTTCGATGGTGGTTTGGGCAGAGGCAGAGAATGTTTTCAATAATGTCTGGTCCGTCGTGTGGCGTACCGAGTGCTTTTATGTGTGCCGCATCCGAAGTTGCACTTCCCGGTGTTGCAAGTCTGACTCCACAAACTTGGCAAGTGTCGTCGTAGATGCGTTTAACCCATTTTGCAACTTCCGTGCTTCGTTGAATGCTATTTGATGTTCGTGCTCGTCGGCCCGGTACTTGCTCTCCTAACGGGAGCGGAAGCTCTGACTCTCGTGGGGTTAATTGTGTAGGAAGTTCAAGTGCTTCAGCAATGCGCTCGAATGTTTTTGCTGTAGCAAACATTGACTTTACGCAGCCAATGACTTCAGTTATCCGATCCGGCTGTGAGCCGAGTTCCTCATAAAGCGGCTCAAGTAACCCAAATTGTGGATCGTGTTGATTAAAAACGCGCCGCGGTGCTGACGAGGTCGATGGCAGTGGTGCCTCAAGTCCAATAACTTCAATGAGATTGTCGTTAGCAAGCACAGCTAACGGATATTCGGGAGTTGAGCCCCCTCCTGCGTCAATGATGAGTTTTGATAAAGCGCCTTGGATCGATGACCATTTTTGAAGTCTGGGTCTACCCTTAAGGAATTCGGAAAGAAACCAAAGAATCGTCGTTGGTTGATGTGGCGCACTTGCTCCATTTATTGTCGCTCGTCGTGTTGCCTGTAGGCCTTCAATCCAGGATTTGATTGGGTCTTTCTGCACCCCAGATCCATTCCTGCGTAAAACAGTAAACCCCAAGTCTCGAAGCACCCGGTTTGCCTGTCCGGATCCTTCACCGCCAGAAAATTCGCTGGCATTTAGAATGCGGCCGAGAATTCGAGACGCTGCTAATCCGACAACAGCCTTTGGCGGATACCAAATTCCATCATCATCAAGAACCCAATCAGTTCTCTCTCCAAAACCGGCAGGTACTCCAGTTTGCTGCATCTGTAAAAGAGCACTTCTTACATCCTCTGCAGTAATTCCATCAGGTATACCAACCCTTGAGACGCTTACACCATGACGTGGCCCCTCGCTAACGACGTAACGAATGAGTTCGTCTCTTGTAACGCCAAAGCTTTCTAAATCTCGACAGCCAACCGAGTAGACGTCAAGTTTTTCTGTCAAATTTCGGAGTGCTTGATATGCGAGTCGTTGACCTTCTGGAATGTAAACAAATTCGGAAAGTGAATAAATATGGTCCCAGTCGCTTCCGCTCGGCCAGATCTCGTTGTTCTGCGGCCAATGAACTCTTGAAGATACTGTTCCATAGGCGTACACCATTCCGTCTCCGTAAAACAAGACAAGGTCTCCAACACTGATCTTCTCCCACGCTCTTAGCGCAGGTGCCGAGATACCAACCGCCCAAATTTTTGCTTTCCCCGAAGGATGCGCAGACAAAAACTCAGATAAATCAATTTCCTTACCAGTTCTATTAACTGCTGAAACAAGATCAAAATCTTCAGCGAGAGTAACGAGAAAATTGTCCTCAGCAGCGTTACGTGGACGCTTATACGGCTGGGTAATTACATGCATTCAACCTCATTGCGATTCGTATGCGGTGTACTTGTCCGACTTTCCAAATGACTTATCAATTGGATATCTCTCTTCATTAGCAGAAATTTTTGCTTCAATAGCGTTAAAGAGATCCACACCAACTGACTCTGCCAAAAGCAGCAGATAGCTCCCAATATCTGCAAGCTCTTGCTCCACCATTCGCCGACCCTCACCACTCCCGAGCAATTCCCGGATCTCCTCATCATCCTTCCACTGAAGAAGTGCAGCCAGTTCACCAACTTCACCAAAAAGGGCAACCAAAAGATTCTTAGGCGTGTGGAATTGTTCCCAATTCCTGGCATCTCTAAACTGAACCAACTTCGCAGTTAGATCTTCAACATTTTTAGCCATACCCCAAGTGTGGCAGAAACACCATCAACTCGTACAGGCCAAACTTTAAACACACCCAAGAACATGACCTGCGGCTTAGGAAACCAAGTATTTGTGTTCATCTGGACTTGACAAGTTCAGCAAACACATACTTTGTGCGCAGTTCTGTTCAATTAGTGCAACACAGTCCCAGAGAATTCTGCGCAGTATGTGCAATGCGCGTGCAATAAAGATTTCTTCGGACTATTCACTTTGCTTTGTAAATTCATACACCCGAGGAAAAATATATTTTTTGAACTTCAAGTGCTCTTGCAAGAACCACTCCAACAATTCACCGTGAGTATCTATTGCAGCTATGTCCACGCTCTTACCACGACGGCTCATAATCCTTCGGCTCACTAAATGCTCCTGCTCATCCCAAACAAGTTCATGACCAAACTCTTTTTCAATCGGCTCTCGCTGCTCTTTGAGATACCTATAAAGCTCGAGGTTTTTACCATCATCACGACGTCGAATATATAGTTCAACTCTTGGAATTTTCTCTTTGTCAATCACTAGAACAATGCTGCCCCATCCACCTTTTATCTCATTGACGTTTTGCCAGTTTGCTCCTTGAGGTGTCGCATACTTCGTAAGATCTGGGGCTTTTTTCTTTACGGCTTCGAAATACTTTCGCCAAAGTTCACGGTAGGCAGCTGCACGACCAGACGGCTCAACAGCATCACGAACAGCACTCGACATGCTGGTATGCATCTCATTAGGTTGTGCAACAACTTCTAGAAGAGGTGCTGGCGCAGAGTCATTTATCTGAATTGCACTAACTTGAACAGCAAAAAACCGAGCTGCACCAGAGTCACCAGCGAGTTCATTTAAATAGTCAATTGCCTGACGGTGTTCATCTGTGAATTCTTTTGCTATCCAAATGACAGTAACCGCATCTGTATTTGCCGCATAGGTAATGAGTTGACCAAGGTGAGTATGGTTAGTTTTTTCGAGCTGATTCTCAACGATCAAAACACTGTTATGCGTGTGATCTTTACCAATTATGTCAACTGCGTAAGGACCAACCTGTTGTTCGCTCTGTGTAAATTCAATCTCAAGACCAAGAACTTCACCCAGAACATCCGGATTTGCCACAAGCCAAGGCGTGAAGTCTTTTGCTTCATGCTCCCAAACGTCTCGAAGCCGAACTCTTTTGAGACGCCCAACCTGCACCATGCAACTTAGCGTATCCAACTATTAGCAGTCGTAGTCTGAGTATTGAGTTGGATCAGAATCTGGGCAGTCATAGGGATTACTACTGCTGTTGTCAAATAGAAATATGTAAACAATAACGGCAATAACTAGCCAAAAGATTACATTCACAACTTTGCTATCGGGCTTAGTCCGATTATCTAAGAACTGTGTTTCCCTCCTGATGTTGAAGGATCTAAATTTAAACGATCTACCGTTCAGCAACTTTTTACCAATAGTTGTTTCTCCTCTCTCAAGGCGCTGAGCATTTTTGCGCATGAGTCCGATAAACAGGACAGGCAAAATCCAAACAAGAGGTAAGAAACCAAGAAAAGGATTACTCTCTTGTGCAGCCAACATTAAAGCCATAACCCAAGTGTGCCCCAAAGGCACTAGTCGGTTCTAATCGGTGCTAGCGGAGGTAGGTTCTTCCTAATCTCTTTAATGTCTTCAGCCATTCGGAATTTGACTAGTCGATCTTCAACTAAAACACGAAGCACAAGCAAAAGAATCAAGTAGCTTCCCACAACCGCAATGATTTCGCCCAATAAACCTTTGGAGGCGAAAATAAGAACCCCAACAAAGGTGGCGATGGTCCAAAGCGCCACAAGGATTGCGTATAAAACTTTAAGAACAGTTTTGGCGATTAAGTAATCGAATTTGAAGTCAAAAAGTTTGTCCATTACCCAAGTATGCCCCAAAGGCACTGAGCGGTATTAATCTGCGATATTTTTAGGTGAATTCTTCCGTCCGACATTACGCCCCACTGTTCAGAGCCCTGTCGTACTTACACCGTATTCTGCCTGCGCCTGGGTGAAGCCTTCATAAAGTAATTGACTAATTAGTCCACTGCGAGAAAACGAGGATGACTTTAAGTAACTGGCTGCTTTTTTAGCAGCTTGTGCATTCCAGTCCGCATTTTGTGAATCCGTCCCGTACACAGACTGGGAGTTTGAAAATCCCTCGTATTCCAATTGCCCAATTAAACTTGTTCTTGAAAAAGATGATGTTCGTAAGTAACTAGCACCTTTTTTAACTGCCTGCGCATTCCAGTCCACATCCTGCGCATCAACACCATACGTCGCATCAGAAGTAGAAAACCCCTCAAATTCCAATTGCTTAATCAAACCAGAACGAGAGAAAGCCGAAGACCGTAAATAACTTGCAGCCTTTGACACAGCATTTCTTTGACTAACCGTCCCCGATTGTGAAGGTGTAGTAGTAGTGGTAGTAGCCGCGACTGTTGTGGTCGTCGAAACACCAGAATTCACAGCAGATGGAAGCGTCGATGCAGACCCCCCACTCGAGCTCAAGGCCGGATATTCAATCCAATTTGTCTCGGAGAAGACTCCAACACCAACAGAGTTAAAAGCAGCAATGCGAAAGCGCAGCAACTTACCAGCCAAATTATCATCCTTTACAGTTGCGCTGTAGTTCGACGCACTCAAGTTTGAAACAAAAAGCCAAGGTGTCGAAGCGGACTGAACCTCAAACCGATATCCAGAAACCAAACTCGAACCGAAATCCATTGGGTGATACCAATTCAATTGAATCCCCACAGGCTTGTTGGCTGAATCTCTTCCCAACGAGTAAGCAGTCAAAGGTATAGAGAGAGCTCCTGGAGCCCTCCCTGCTTGAACCCATTTCAAATTCTTTCCAACTTTTTTGCAAATTAACTGGTTAGATATTGGGCCTCTGGTCATACCAGCTTTTTTACATACAGCACCTGGAGTGCCGGCATAAGCAACAGAGACAAAAGCAAAAGTTGGAACGGACACAACAAAGGCAAATACTAAACCTCGGAGTTTTCTCACAATCACACAGTATCGCCCGAATCGCAAAGTTTGGGGTGATCGCAACGCTTCAGATTGTGAACGTAGTCCAAGATGCGATGACTTTAGTCAAGACTTTAGTCAAGACGTTCCCCAGGACGATCTGTTCAATAGTTTGCGAAACCAAAACTCTACGTATCCCACATCCGTCAACTCTTTACTAGGACACTTGCAAGTTTTGCTGTGACAACTCCGAATGTACTGACGCCGACAATTGTTGTCAGGACAGCTATGGTCCGCCCCGCTGAAGTCATCGGGTAGATGTCGCCGTATCCGACCGTTGAGATAGTTGTGGCAGACCACCACAGGGCATCCCCAAACGAGTTGATCCGCTTACCCTCACCAACATCTTCAACAATCGTAAATGCCACCGCGGAAGAGATCCATACAAGAACGGCGACAGAGAAAGCGGTGCTCACTGCATGTTTTTTAAGAGTGGTTCTCAGCTCTTTTGCTTCCGCTGTTCCGATAGCGACAAGTCGCCAAACAAAGAGAAGCGGTCGGATCGCACGCATGGCGCGAGCGACTCCCAAGAATCCAAGTGCTGGCAAGAGAGCCAAACCTTGGGACCCTGCGATCAGAAGGCTTGTCCATTCCGTTCTCAGGTATCTCCCTCGGTCGCTAGTAAGAACTAGCTCCACGAGATAATCCAAGGCGAACGCAACGAACACCGCAACATTGACGAGAGTCAGGAACATTTTGTCGTTGTCCGACAGGCGGTCCTGCACCAGCTCGAGCATCAAAAGTGGAAGGCTTCCAAGCGCGAGTGCGATGAGCGGAATGTCAGTCCACCTGCGCCACATCATCAGTCCCTCGGACAGCTTGCCGTCTTGGGATCCGTGGGCTAAGGAAGTTTCAGATGAGTTCATTACGTGTCCAGATGCGGTTAGTCGTGAAGATGACCGTTAGATGGCTGGTGGGAGAAGTTTGAGGCGTTCGGCTTCTGACTGAAGGAATTCTTCATCGTCTGGCTTTTCGTCGAACTCAAGGACGTGTCCGTCGAGCTCGACAAGGGCGTCTCTCACCTCTGCTGGGGTCGCGAAGAAGAATTCGCGTCTTCGGTTGGCAAGATTCACTCGTCGATGGTCGAATTTCTCGTGAAGTGCTGATTCCAAACCTTGTGCATCGCTACTGAAGAATAATGCGTGGACACCGTATTGGAACGGGACCGAGGCATCGCTGAGCTCTCTTACTCGGTCCTCGGGGTCAAGGCGTCTGGTCATACCTATCTTGATCATGCTGGATCCGAATGAGCCGACGTTCGAGATCACGTACACGTGCCCAGCTTTCACATTCGCCGCACGTTCAGTGAGTCCCGTGAGCCCCGAGTCAATCGCCGAGAGAGTGGCTTGCATTTCTTGAATTCCAGCCAAGTGCTTCTCGTCTTTCATTTCCGGCTCAGCGGACTGCATCTTCTCGAGGGCCGTGACAATCTTTTGTTTCTCTTTTTCGAGTTTGGCTTGCTCAGCCGCGATTTCCTTGGCGACTTTTTCCTCCTCGCGGAGCCTCGCTCGGTTTTCGCGCTCGGCCTCTTTCTCTTCCTCTTTCTTCTTCAGGAAGTCGGATGTGGTGCGGATCTCTGAAACCTTGAGCTCGTGAAACTCGTCGGAGATTCGAATATCCATCGACTGACCGAGTTTGGCGATCGTCGACCGAGTTTTCGTGAGCCGGTCGACGAGAGACCCGGCATTGGATGGTTTCAATGATCGAATGCAGTTATCGGCTTCTGCGACATAAGCACGAAGCATCAGTTTCGAAACTTCCTTCACCATCTTCTGGCCCTCTTTCTGAGAGCCATTCACCGTCCATGAAGTAGTCGCAGTCACAGCTTTGTTCGACTTCACCAAGGTTTTGGTCTGTTCTTCAATCTTCTCCAGAACCGGTTTATATTCGACAGAGTTCTGGAGCGGATGGTGATATCGGTAGATACCGACCTCCTGTAGCTGGGCAGTATCACCTGACTCCACAAGCTTCTCTTCCAGAAGTCGCAACTCGCGTTCCGCACCACGCACTTTTGCCTCCAGCTGAGCAAGCTCTTGGCGAAGACGGTCGCGCTGCTCAACCCCGATCGACTTCAGAATCGCTCTGAGCTCTTCATTCTCAGCTTCGAGTTCCTTCTTGCCACCAAACAGCCCCTTCTTCTCGGACGACTCAGGAATACTTGGAATACCAGACTCGATCGTTGGCTGATCCTTGAGCTCAACGAAAGGATTACCCGAAGGAGGATCAAGCTTCGGACGAGTCTCATTCGTCCAAGCAGACCCAGACCAATAGCGCATCGTCGCACCCGAAGGGTCAACCGGATCCCGATACCAACCAGCTGTCGCTGAACCTTTGCTGTCGCTCATGACCCGAGCATATTCTCAGGCTGTGACGGTCATAAATTCCCCACCGAAACGCAGTCAGCTAGGGAGCCCCGAATCCTGGCGTTGCTAACGACTGGACATTGTTCCGGATTTGCCTGGCTCACCTTTTCGCCCACATGCCATCGCCAAAGCCACAACCCAACCGATGAAAGTCCAGCCCAGGAAGACATTGACGACGATTACGGAACCCTTGTTCGGCATCTCGCGAACAACAGCGACCACCGACGGAACAAAATACGGAATAAGCAGCAACAACAGGATGATGAATTCAGGACCCATACCGCTAGACAGTACCATCTCCATCCCCATACAGGCGATAGTTGTTACCAAGTTGACTCAGAGTCGCATGCTCAAGGGGGATCTATGTCCTGGATGGTTCCAAATTTGTTAACAGTCGATTTTTATATACCTTTTGCAACGTTTTGCAAGCAGTAATTCCGTAACGTCGCAGGGACTTTTTTCAACAATTCTAAATAATTATGGTCAAACTTGCTGATTTTTTGTACAGGTTTATATACCCGTCAGCGGATATACAAGAGAGAAATTTCTAAGGCGGTTTCTGGTAATTCTAAAAAATTCTTGATTTTCTAACGTGCCCACCGGGGTATGGGGGTCATTCGCAGACTCGGCCGTCTTTGTCTGAGTCTCGGTACCAGGCGTATTCGGGGTCGACACCTCTTATGTATGGTCCGTATCCGCGTGATTTGGCTTGGCTGCAGGTTGAGAATCTGGGGTCCAGGGTGCTGGAGCCACCGGATCCCGATGGAGCTGTAGTTGTTGGTGCGGTTCCGGGTTTAGGCACGTTCGCTTGGGTGACTGTGATCATCTTCTTGCCGCAGTCCCCTGCGAGGAGTTTCTGAAGGGTTTGTTGTTCGGAACGGTCGATGGTGAGCTGCCATCGGAATTTCACGGCGATCCACTCTTGCGCGTATCGGCATTGCTCATAACGCGGGAGCCATTCCGCGGGGTCGCTTGCGCTCTTGCTTCTGTTCGATGAGGCTGAGACTGCGGTCAGGGAGCCGGTGTATCCGAGGTCGTTGGCGTATGCCTCGCGTTGTGTTGCGTTCCACGACCATGCACCTGATTCCCATGCTTCCTTGAGTGGGACCATGTGATCGATGTCGATCTTGGATGCCTGAGTGATCTCTGTTCCGTCGTACCACGACAACCAGCGACCGACCGTGACGCGACACGATTTGGAGATTGGGGATTTGGAGTCTCTTGTGAGAACTTCTGCTCGTGTGTCTTGGCAGTCGTTGTCGGCATCCGTCCAGTGATTGAACAAATCACGGTCATATGAGCCGCTGGCTTGTTCTGTCGCGACTTGCAGTTTGACCAGCAGCTGGGATGCGGACGCGCTGGATGCCCCAGCCTGGACATAGCCGCCGGCCCACCAAGCCACTGCCACCATCAGGATGATTCGCCACATGGTGCCTGGCACTGTTCGAATGTTCGTCATGTCATCCTCCGTCCCAGTCATATTCATCCGGTAACTCTCCTGATCCGTCGGGTCCGATGTCGCAATGTTCCGCGATATCATCACATGCAAAAGCGCCGGTGTCACACAATTCCTCGGCATCGATGCAGTCGATCTCGGTCGGTTCGTCTTGTAACGGGAAATCAGCGTCAGAGCCGCCGACGTACGGCACAGGAGGTTCCTGAACATCCTTGAGATCCAAAGAAGAGTCATCCTCTTTTGTGTCGTCAATCACCGTCGTGGGTGCCTCAGCGGGTCGCTCCTCAGTCTGCGCGACGCACCCAGCCACAAACAGCGCCGACATGCACACCCAGATTCGAACGATTCGGAGTTTCACGTCAGGTTCATCGCTCACAGACGATGCCGTCACCGTCACGGTCGATGTACCAGTCATACTCGGGATCCACCCCGTAGTAGTACGGGCCGTAACCGTTCGCGATCGCTTCCTTGCACGTCCCGAACCTGGGATCGGTACCCGAGTCTCCCCCCTGACCGTCTGAACTCCCGCCGACCTCTGTTCCGACTCCCGGAGCGGGGACCTGCGACGCAGATCCACCCGAACCCTGGGACTGTGCACGCTCCAACAGTGGCTGTGCGAATTTCACGGGCCGAATCAAGTTGATGCCAACGGCTTCGCCGGTGTCTTCTTCGATCAGGCCACCGGTTGGGATCCCGATCAACATTCCGCGTTCGTTGAACGCAGCACCTCCGCTCACACCGCCACGCATCTGCGCATCAGTTTTGAAGAACTCCCCGTCGGTGTAGTCGATTCCTGAGAACGTTCCGCTGGTGAACGTGATCGTCATTCCCGCGTTGTAGCTCCCCAACGCCGGATATCCGAGTGTCGCCAGCCGCGAACCAAGCGGGGGTTGCACGTAGTCGATCGCTACGGCATCATGCCCCTCGACTTTCAGCGGGCTCCCACTTGCGTCCACCAGACGAAGGACTGCAAGGTCCAACGCTTTGTCCGTTACGAGCACCTGCGCCTCGTACGAACCAGATGGAGTTGCACTCAAACTTGTTGTCAAACCGACACGAAGCGGGCACTCCCCGCTTGACGCCACATGCTCATTTGTTAACACGTAGCTCCCGTCGAGCACGATCGTTCCTGAACCGCGCCAGTCACAAGGTGACAGCGCCTCAATGAACACCACTGAACGAGCAAGAAGATCCCAATCAGCCTGACCTTCTGCAACCGTGGCCGGAGGCGTTGTCTCCACGGTCGATTCGCTCGATGCAGCCACGCTCGACGCAGCGGGTTCTGTCAAAACCTCGGTTTGACCTCCTCGACTACGTAGAAGAAACACTGCAACGAGAACTGCTGCGATCACTGCCGCAGCACCAAGCAGCACTGCAGCCCGTGGACGTCTTCCTTGATGCGATTCTGAAACTTTCTGCTGGTGGCGATTCACCTCATGCAACGCGGTTGAATTGCCTTGATGTGGCGGCGCGACCTGATGTGACGACCGGGACGGTCCGCCGGGAGGAATGGGAGGTGCGCTAACCGACTTCGGTCCTCCATGCTGTGGTGGTGGCGGTGGCCCACCTTCTGGTCTGGACGGTGGTAGCCGTCGAGACCAAGGAGTGTCAGGCATTAGAAATCGTCGTCAGAACGCGGAGCCTGACGCTGCGAAACTTTCTCCTCAGGCACCGCACCGACGCACTCCGTGTAGTTAAACGGTTCTGACAAGTCAACACGGATCGCCACCAACACGACAGCATCGTCGAATCGCTGTGCAATCACGCGGCGACTGTCATGCACAGTTACTTGGTCGTTCGACAACGGTGCCTGACCAGCCACTTCGCTCGGCCACCAAACACGCGACGACATTCTCCTCAGAGGATCTGCTGCAGTAAATGCTCTGTCGACAACGTTGGAAGGGAGCTCCGCGACCTGTGTTGGAAGTACCTGCGCGAGAAACTCACGGGCACCAACTTCCCCGAATTGGGCACCGCCCAGAGAGTAAGACTCACGCTCATCGAGGACCGTCTGGTACACCTCGTCAAAGGACAGATCCTCCGGGACGGTCGACAAGAGCTCGTCGAACTCGCCTTCAAACAACTGTCTGGCAAACGACCAGCGATCCGAATCTGCTTTGCCGCTGAGCACCATGTCCGATCGGTACACCATCGGATCTGTCTCCGGGCGACGTCCGAACATTTCGTCTGGCTGGCTTCCGCTTCTGAAAGCGGTACGCTCCCGGAACTTCCTAACCAGCAGCTCGTACTGGCGACGCAACCAGCCCGGCTCCACGAAAAAAGTTCTCAGACGTGCCGTCAAGCCTTCGACTCCGCTCTGGTTCAGTTGCAACTCGGCGACGTCGAACTTCAGAACCGACTCGTCGTCCGTCAAGTCATCAAACGAAAAACCCGAGTCTTTCTCGCGTTTGCCGAGCGGATACGTCAGCAGTCTGAGCAGGGCAGCACCGGTTCCTGCCCACTGCACACGCGCCGCCTCGAGCCTTCTCCAGGCATCAACGCTCTGCTCCATCTCGGACCGAAGCCACTCAACCGCTTTCTCCGTTCGACGTAGGCGGTAGCGCTCTCGGAACTGTACGGCCGCTACTACCACAAGGCAGGCGATTAGCAAGGAACCGGCGATCACCACGCCAGCCACCAAGATTCGCATCCTGTCGCCACCAGCCCCGTCGAGGTAGGAACCATCCATCGCCTGCTGAAAAACAATCCCGACACTCAAGTACAACGACACGCCAACCACGTACAGACGACCCAACTCACGTTTCGTCACCGATTCGCTCGTCAGGCTCTTCCTGATCGCTGCGACCATCAAGACCGCAGTGCCCGCAGCGAGGATCGTCGCAGCCGTAGGGCTCGAGGAATCCCCGACAACGGTCTCGCGAATACGGTCAAAGAACACCAGGGTCACCGCCAGAAACCCACCTACGACTCCACCGGTGATCAGTGCCCGGGTCTGCCAGTTTCTGTCGCCACCAACACCAAGCAAAAGGAGCGCCAGAACTACAAAGACTGCAGAAAAGCTAACCCACGCAGCATCGCGTGCAAATCGCGAGGGAAAGAAGTCGAGGAGCTCACGGAGGGGAGTGCACGTAAAAATAAGAACTAGTAGCCCAAGAAGACTGAACCATGCGGTCGCGGTGACTGCAGTCGACACTCCGTCAACGCCCGTCTTGCGGAGAGTCGAGAATGCGTCCCGCAGACGCTCCGCCGTTTTGTCGAGATGGGCTCGAGCCTTGTCACGCTCTGACATCAGCCGTTTTCCGACGCCGTGCACGAGCGTGACGGGTGCGAGTGTCGCACTCGGCGACTCCACCGAACTCGTCTCTGAATCACTCCGTGGAGCCTCGCCCTCTTCGACTCCCGCATCTGTTGTCACGGGTGCCGGCAATGTGGGCTCTTCCAGAAGTCCATTCAGCGCCTCCCCGAACGTTCCGGTAGCGACACCGATGTGCTCCCGGCTTACGATTAGGACGTTCTCGTTGCCAAATATCTCCTGACGGATGTGCCGTCGTTCATGGTCTCCGTCCACCGATCCGAGGACTCCGTTGACCAATTCCGACCAGTGATCTGCGTCCAGAGGAGAAACGAGCTCGCGATCGGCGGTCGCCTCAATCCTCCGGATGATTTCCTCGACCTCCTGCGAACCAAAGTCCTCGCGAGAGTCAGCCAATGAGGACCCGCCGATGACCTGCAGCCAACTGTCCTGTCCGACAAGATCCTGATGCACTCTTGCAGCGGCTCCGTCGAACTCGTTCCTAACACCTTTGACGATCAGTTTCGGAAGTGTCACCAGCGTCCTGACCATCACACCCAAGAATGCGAACAGCTCACTTAGTCCCCCACGCACCTTCGTGGCGAAGTCAGGGATCTCATCGGCTGAGAACACCAGCGAGTCTGGATACACGCGGCCGACGAGCCCACGAACCGACGCTCCACTCGTCGTAGCAGGAAGGAACATCGAGGGAACCGGCAGGTCACCCTCCGCAGGCGCCACCGACCTCACCGGCAAGGGCGGCCCCACCAAGATCCGAGTCCTGGACTGGACGAATCGCACCCGAGGAACCTGAGTTCCAGCCACGACAGGCTCCAAGCCATCAACAGGTGAAGCTTCCATCGCAGCCCACAGTCCGAACAGACTGGCGATCTCAGTAGCCCCGTGCAGACAGAACGTGTGAGTGCCACCGGTCGGATCCTGCCGTGTAATTGGTCTTGCGATTCCGCCGTCGGTCTTTCGGTCATGCGGAATGACAACGATGTTCGAATTCACGTCGACCGAAAAAAACGGTGTGGCAGGCAACCCCTCCCCGAATCCCCGAACCGCCACTCGATGATCTGAAACTTTCAAACGCGCACCGAGTAGCTGCCCTAACGACTGCCGAAGGCGCCGAATCTCAAAGTCAACACTTCGCGAGTCCTCACCATCTTCGGTCGAAGCAGAAAGCCCTACGACTCGCAGCTCGTCGAACGTCCCGATATCAGCGAGTCGTGCGAGTACGTCGCAAGTCTCCTCACCACCTGAAGTGAAAATGGACCCGGCGTATCGGATTCCTGATTCACCGTCGCCACTTACAGTTTCGAAGAAACTTCCCGAGAGCCTCTTCTCGACTAGCCGCCCAAGTACCTCGAGGATCTCCCGAGCGGCAACATCACCGCGAGCTCTGACAAACAGCGTGACAACGTGTTGCGGCATGGATCCAGCTCAGAAATCCGAGTCGTCGGCCACCTGGCTAACGGCTATTTTCAGCTGATCAAGTGCCGCGACAATGTCACCCTTGATGGCCGGCCAGAATGGAGTGCGCCCAAGCACCGACGGGTCTCTCCTTGCCTGATGCAAGTGGAAGTCGTACTTCTCGGAGTAGTCACGAATCTGTTTATTGAGAAAATCAATAACCTTCGTCCGGCGTTCCTCCTCTGTGGCTCCCAATAGATTCGCCCTCGGGCCCTGATACCCGGGAATCGCAGCTGAGTTACTAACCTCCCCGGATTGCAACCACCGTCGCAATGTCGGGTTTAGCGATCGATAGGAGTAGAGCTCAGCAGTCGCCGATGGGTTTGATGAACCGTAATCACGTAACGCGATATACGGAGCGAGCGGCTCCAGCGAAGAGACAGTCCCAACTGCCGCATATGCGAGAGTCAAACTCTCGAGAACACATGGAAGTTGATCCCTGTGATCGAGAGCCTCCGTAAGAGTTGGGTCCGGGAAGGTTACCCAACGCGGAGTCCGGTCGCTGACATCGAGAACAATCGACACCGGCTGACCCGGCTCGCCTTTGATGATCTGGAGAAGCTTTCCCGTAAACCAGCCGCGAACCATTGCAGCCAAGTGTTCCTGCGGCACCGGCACGAACTCCCTCAGTGTTCGCGCACGACGGTTCGACCAGAAGTTTCCGCGCGCAACACCGCTCGATCTCGCAGCCGTCCACGCATTTGCAATCGGCTGCATGAGTGACTTCACCACCAACGGAGAGATGGGGCTGTCCATCTGCGAGACGATGTCAATATGCGGAACTTTTGCAGTTCCGACCATCACTTGCTGGAGCGCTGAGGGTCGGCCTTGATAACACGTCTTGTCAAGCAGTGCTTCGACCGGCTTAGCAAGCGCGTGCGCCAAGAACGGCACCTCACTCACGTCGCGTTTTATGTTTATCGAGCCACCAGAGGAAATTTTCGGATGCAGCTGGCCTATGAGGGTCTGGTCGATCCCAACCAGGGGCGCAGCTGCGGAGATAGCAGCCGTCAATTTTTCCAGCATCCTCAACTGGCGCGCCTTGTACTCGCTCGGAGTCGCAGTCGGGGCCTGAGACTGTCCCTGCTCGGTGTACGAACGAAGGTCAGTCGAGAGCAGGAGCTGAAATGGTGTCCCTGCTCGGCGGAGCCATGCAACCGCTCGGTCGTTCAGCTGATCTGGCAATACTTTCACGTCCAACACGAGTTCGCGACGCGGTTCTGCATCTTGCGACACGCTGAAGTCGGCCGACCAACTCTGCACCGGTGCCAGGAGCTGCAAGTTCTTCAACTGCTCGTATACGTCGGGGCTGTTCTCCGAAAGCTTTCTGATGAACTCCCCAGAGATGACGTCAGTCCTCGCAAAATTCTTGTGGTCTTGGACCGCAGTGCGATCAGCATCTCCCGCGAACGTCTCTGCAAGTTTGTTGTCGAAGACCTCGGCAAACTCCTCAGGCTCAATCAACGTCCATTCGCTCTTCGGAGGACAGAGGTCCGCTGGCGGCAGTCCGGATCCCCAGTTCGGCCAGTCATTCACATCGTCAATCGACATCTGCAGCAAAGCAGAAGCGTCTTCGATCGCGCGAGACAGCGGCCTGAGAAAACCAGTGGCAAAATCACCGATGAGGGCGGCGGCCCTATCGCAGATATGGGCATTAGTTACACAGATTGAGTATCGGAGCGCCTCCGTCACCGCTTCCCTTACCGACGGATGATCAAAAGCCAACTTTGATTTGCTCGAGGCATCAAGCTTGAGTCGCACCTGCTCCTGCCAGCGCGTCGACTGTGCAAACCCTTGAAAGTTGTCTCGCTCTGCCCGTAGCTCCACCACGACTCCGGTAGCCGGGTTCGACAGAACGTTGGAAGCTTTCATAATGATTGCAGCAGCAATCTTCAACCCGAACCGAGCGATCACGTCCTCAGCGACTCTCAACACCTCATTAGGTCGAACCTTCAGCCACTCCTTCACTTTCGAATGCACGAGTTTGGTCATTGCATCGTGATAAGCCAACGTCGCTTGCTCAACGCCCGAATCAATTGTCTCAATCCAGGCGCTTGCTGGATGCGAACCAGGGAGAGCTGCAAGCTCAAGTGCTCGATTCACCGCTTTCGTCCACTCGCTCGTCGAGTCTTCAGGTGTGAGCATGTCGACGATCTGATTCTTGTCGGGTCCACGTTCCTCTAGAGCCGATCGTTCAAGAAACCAAGAGACGTAACGCTCGGCAATCTCATCAACGATTTGTTCTGGATCGATGAGTTTTCGGCTCTGAATCATTGCTTGAGCTTCAGCACTCGCCAGATGTGCATTCGCCAAGTGCAGTGCGGCGTCTTTCGCGAGACGACGTGCGGCATATCTCTCGAGATACTTCGTACCGAGACTTACTCGGCTGAAGCCCAAAGCACTGAAAGCGGGCACGCCCGGTTCAACTGCGGCTGCGCCATGATTTACGAGAATGTCCTCGTTCGGCTGATTCGCTTTAGCTGCTGCCTGCCAGTTTCCAATGGTGTGAGCGATAAAATTCTGTTGGACTTTCGTGTCTGTTGCCCACGAGACCAGAGCTGCTCCGACTGTCTCAAACAACTCAAGGTCACTGGTGTACTGGACGCCACCCGCGGAGGTGCTTCCGACGAGATAAGAACAGAATGGACCACTATTCGGGATATCATTTGCTAGCCCAGCTGCTTTCAACGCCGCGAGCGACTTTCTCGGAACCTGACTGTTCTGAGTACCCCCATGCCACCAATAGCCATTAAGAACTTCGCTAATTGCAGCGAGGCTGTTCGGCTGGACACCACCTACGGCGCCATCGCCTAAGCCCAGAAACACCTCTGGCGTGTAGAGCAATGCAATCGAGTCACCACCCCACGTCGGATCAAGAGCCCTCAGAATGTCACAGACGTCAACAAGCAGCCCAGCACCAGTTCCGCCGGCAAGCGATGACACAACAATCGCAATCGGAGGAGCCGCAGCCACCGAGGGTGGCGTACCAATTGCCATCGTGTAAAGACTTGCAAGCTCCGCATTTGCCGCAGGGTTGTTCAATCGACTGATCGAGAGCGCAAGACGATCCTTGATGGGTTGTGCGTAGCACATGGCGATCGACCTGCCAATTGCTCGAAACTGTCCAGCGCCCATCATCAACGGCACCTTCAGTGCCTGACCATCTACTCTCCATCCGAGCAGCTCCGACTCCACACCGGAAATCTTGTCGATTTTCCCGGAGACTGCGTCAAATCCGACACCGTCACCGATAAGCCCGAGGTACTCTGCGTCGTCGAGACTTCCCCCACCTTTACGAATTCCGTCTGGAACCGATGGGGTGTCGATGTGCAGGAACTGCCATCCGATTGGGAACGATCCTTCCCACCCCAAGTCGTTGAGCCACTCCTTCAGATCGCGCTTCAAAACGCGCAGCGTCTTTCCACCGGAACCACCGAGGCCTACGAACAACATTCTTCGATACATGTGATTTCTCCTTGCTTGTCTTGAAACTATCGCGGGGACGTTGGTGGTTCACTAGGCAGGGATCGCAACGGGGCGGTTTTGGGGGGCTTAGGTGCCTCAGACTGTTGAACCTTCGTTGCAGGGCCTACCGCGACGTGCCCCTCATTATCGTTAGCCGTGGGAGCAGATGGCAGACCGACCGAGGCTCCACGAGTTTCGACTGCCTTGGACTCCGTTGCAGCTTCCCAAAGGTCAGCAGCAAGCTGCTCAGCCCTTTCTCTGATGACCTCCTCTGCCCCGCTGAAACCCGAGCCGGGTCCACGCCGCGGGACCAAGACCGTTACCCGAACCTTCATGTTGCGCCTAACAGTGAGATCTTCCTTGCTGACTCGAGACAAGACAATGGCTCGGGCAAATGTTAGAGGCAGCCCATCCCTTTCACGATTCGGCTGCCAGAAGACCGCGGCCGCCGGAGTCAACATCTTTAATCGAGACTCTGAGAAGGGCCGGAAGAGACTTGGAATCTCTCTCTCGAATCTGAGTTCACCCGCGCTTAGAGCTGTGCGCTTTTTGTCGGTCTTAACGGGTTCCAACAGGTCGGGATTGGCGATGTAATTCTTTGGCGTCTGCCCAGTTTCCGGCCAGCGCAATACACCTCTCGCTGACTTGTCAGGCTCTAATTCTGCTTCCGTTTCATATGCGAAGAAGTGGTTGCCGTCGACCGTGCGTGCCGTCACAAAGCTGATGCCTTTTAGGAGTAGCAGTGACAGGAAGGCAACAAGCAAGGCCATCCCCGCCGCGAACAGGATCGCGAGGAGGACACTCCCTCTCTTTAAAAGGTCAAGTTGAAGTTCCGCTCCTATCTGAGAACTTGCTTCCTTCGTCGAGATGGTGATAGCCGTTGCCAACGACTGCTTGCAGTCCGTCGCCTGATTCCTTGGGTCATCCACTGTCGCGACCGAAAGTTCGACAGGAGCCCCATCAGCCTTAACCACATCACTCGGTGCTGCAGGTAATCCGTCGACGAGAAGCTGCCAGGGGCCGATTCCGCAAGCATCAAGGGACGCCAGCAACGTCGACGCGTCATAGCTCGTATCTTCGTCAGCGGCTGGAGTCACGAGACAAGATGTTGATTTGAGAGGTGACGTAGGTACGTTCCCATCCGCTTCCACCTCGATGGCACAACTCGGAGGAGTGACCTGAAATGCGCCGTTGACGATCACGGTCACCGGAAGACGATTAGGTGTGGCCAGGAATTCTCCGGAGTCGACCACAAGCTGCGCGGTGAGTTCTCCAGGATTCTTCAGAGCCAGTTTGAAGTCGGCTTCCTTTCCGGCAACATACAGCTTCAATCGGCCGTCCCCGAAGAGTGCTTCAGGAAGTCCATCGAGCGACGTCGCAGCGTTGTCACGCCCGATCTCGAATTGAAGAGTCCGCGGCTTGAGCCTCACACAGATTTCCCCCGCGTTTGTAAGGGAGAGTGTCCAACCTGCATCGAGTAATTCTCGTGCCTCGGCTTTTGGACGGAAGTAGTAGAGCCTGTCGCCCTTGGCATCTGCATCAAAGAGACTGGCCATCGGCTGGCTCTTGCCGTCTCCCAATTCAATAGCGAGGGTTTCAGCGTTTAGCGACTCATCCCAGGTCGTGACCGAAATCCAATCCACAAGATTTCCGTCGATAAGTGGCTGCGACCTCAGATTGGCAACCTGAATTGGGCATTCCTCTGGGAAAATCGGAGTCGCTCCGCCCGCAGTGGGCACCAAATCAGTCAAATATCCCAGAAGTGAATTGGTGTCTTCGACCGAGATGACTTCGCCAAGGTGGCGCTCCCCGATCACGCAGCCGGATGACGGTGCACGAGGGCTTGACTCCTGACTTGAGAATGAAGGCTCTCGGTCGCCAGTGATCACTTGCATTGCGTCCTGAGAGATGCGGCTCCGATCTGGGTTCGGATCCCTTGGAGTCAGATACACGACGAATGTATTGATGTCAGACCTTGAGTACTGCACTCCGAGACCATCGCTCGCACAAACCTCTTTCTCGAGTCGATTGACGTCATTTCTTATCTCTTCAGGTCGGCGAGAGTCATTCGTATCGAATACCCCGTCTGTGAACCAGATGAGAACTCGACAGTTACGGTTTCCTGGATCGTTGGAGAGGAATTCTTCTCGAGCAAGATCCAGTGCTGCTACGTAGTTCGTGAAACTTTCTTGCGTTTGATAGTCATTTGGCACGTTCTCCCTGAGGCTGTTTTTGATCTCTCTCACATCATTTGAATTGGAGACCCTCGTGAATGGGATGACAACCTCTGCAGATCCACCAAACTTCACGAGGCTGAAATTCTTGGTTCGCTCCTCGATTCTCTGAAAACTGTCGACAAATCCCTCGATTGCATCAAATCGGGCACCAAACTTGTCGGACTCCCACAAGGATTTGCTGTTATCCAGCAGGATCATCACGTCAAGATCGCCTGTCCGAAGACTCCCTGACTCGCTCTGACAAACCTGAAGAGCGCTTTCACCAAAACTCTCGAGTGATTCCACTGCTGCATGAGCTTGCGACACGATCGGAGTCCCTACGGCAGTCAGGACCACCAGACAGGCTGCGAGGGACAGTCGCGAGCGACTCACGAAGTGAATGTCCTCGAAAGCTCGTAGCAGATGACAAACAAGTTCGCTGCACCTGCAATCCATGCAAACGTGGTAACGCTCGCCATCACACGTGACGACGACATCCGCCAGTCAAGGAAACGACCATCTGATCTGAAGAAGGCAAGACGCTGACGGAACAAACCGAGTAGCGCAACGGAGATGAACATTCCCAATGCCACACCGACAACGTGAAAAAGGTCAGCCTTCTGAATACCAGCAAGGGCGATGAGCAACACGGTTGCCATGGCGTTCACGACGGCAAGAATCACAACAACTGCTGGAGGCCGACTTGACTTGCTGAATCGAGAGCCTGCAGAAACGGAGTTCGCTAATCCGCTCGCCGCGACGGGACCCGAACTGCGAGCCGGCATTACGGGATTAGCCGGGACCTTAGGTGGACCTAGCCGTGCCACTTTCCCCTACCCGATAACGACTTCGCTGTAAGACTCACCATCGCCCCGCAAACTGTAGTTCGGCAGCACCTAGATCGGCAACTATGACTCGTAACGTTTATGGGTCGGAACACCTTTGCGACTTCTTTATTGACACGATTTCATATCGCTCGTCGAAGGTGCTGGCTCAGATCGGGAAGGGACTTCTCGAACCACCTCCACCGCGATGGTAATGATAAGTACCAGCACAGCTACCGACATAGCAGTTGTGCCCACCATCACCATCGAGACCACCACCATGCGCACTTACAATCCGAACTGGTTGAAAAATCAACACAACAAACACAAACACAAATAAAATGAATTGCAAAGTTCTAGTTCGAACCGGCTTAACGCGTGGATTCATATACTATTTTTGTCCCCAGAAGCTGACTGTACCAGTAAATTCCAAAACTCCGAAAACCCGCCTGGCGCTTATGCTGCCTATCTGATATACTAAATGTGTAATCATCAAGACGACTTGAGGGACCTAGCCCGTTGAAAGTCACCAACCGATACAAAACTCGGTGGTAATGCTGGGAACGATGAGGAGAAATAGTGAATGAAAATAGCCCTAATGAGCGCATCTATTTGCGTCCATCCAAACCACTTAATGAAATGACAGACGAAGAAATTCGGACACTCGCCGAAGATACCTACGAACAAATCATTCGTACTCTCGCCGAAAAGAAAAACACCGAAACAAAATAGACAAACAACGTCTCAAAACTGTCGATAAAAAATATTTTTAGTACTTACGTAGTAAGTACTAACTCTGACCCCATGTTGCAAACCGTACAAGAGAGGTGCTTATAGTGCTGACCCCAATCAATCAACCACAAGGAACATTAATGGTCTTCGAACGAACACCGAAACGAAACGACATCTGGAAATGCCCCCAATGCGAAAACGAAATCATTTTGCACGTCCGAGTTAGCGAACCACCAGTGTGCCGCAACAAGAACGCTCACAGCAGCAAAAGCCACATCATGTATAAGTTCAACCCGAACAGAAAGCAACACCAATGATAAAAAGTTACTTAACTATTGACGAGCTAACCGAAATACTCGACGAACTTGAAGTTGAATACGAAGTCGACTGGGACGACTCAGACAACACCGACGACCCAATTATCGAATGTGTAATGTCAGGCGAACCGTTCAACTTGGCGCCACTAGGCCAAGGACCCTTTTACGACAGCTTTCTACTAAGAACTGTCATCTTCCCAGACCTAGACCCAGGAGAAATGTGCAACCAATTTAACCGCACATACCACTACTGCACTGCGTTCACGTCAATAATTCACACCGATTCAATCGACCAGGAAGAGCAAACAATCGTCGCCATAGACCGAGCCGTAATGCTCTGCGGTGGAGTGACACGGGAGCACATTATTTCCACACTTCAAATGTGGGAAACAATACTTCGACACGCCTCAAGCTTTTTCAATGGCACAATCGATGAAGGTGTTTAAAACTCCCAATTCCTATCGGAGCAAATGAGACTTATGGTTTAGACCGTGTGTATGGTCTCACATACGTTCCATCTTTCCGCGTATATCCAGGAACGTAAGTATTTCTTGGTCGTCCATTTACTTTCGATGGAACGCCATAACAGATTCCAATACAGCTATTCGAGGAAGATGACCCAGAGGAAGTACCGCCACCAGAAAAATTTGAATAATTTTGTGTCGGAATTGGTGCTACATAGTTTGGCGACGATGAATAAGGTTGAGCCATTGACTTTGAATAGGTGTATTCGACTCGAATAGGAGTAGACAACACACCTTGGCTACTTTTGGCTGCAACCACTAAACAACGTAAGCCCTCGGATGTGTGACTGCTAAAAATTGTCTGCCCACTTGACTGATATGAGACTTGCTCATAAGACCAACTTGGGTCAGACGGATTCCAATTAGCTGCTGGCGGACAGCTCGTCCAATACAGGCTTCCTGAGTCACTACTTTTCGTCCATTTGATATAAACATTGCCATCCATTACGCCGCCGGAATTCAAATACATATAGATTCCAGATATAGAAACGGGTTGAATTACTGGAGTTGCATAACAAACTTTGTTACTCCACTCACCTTCACCACTCTCATAAACATGCTTTATGCGCCAACAATTAGCAGTGTTTGCAGGGAAATAGAAATTGAAGTAAATGCTCGCCTGGCTTGAAACTCCAAAATTATCTTCGACTTGCAATCCGACAAATCGATTAGTCCTACAATTCCAACCAGTTATGTCGTATGGACTGGTTCGATGATTTGTGACTTTCTTAAGCGATTCATAAACAGTCAGATCACTTGAAGATTGAAAAAATCCAGCAACTGAACAATAGGATTGCTCAGCTTTCGCCATAGGAGATGGAGAAAAAAGCGATAAAAAAATTACCAAAATTGTAAAGTTGGCAGATAACTTTTTAACAAGTTTCATTTTATTTTCTTCTTCCGCATGCCATTGCAAGAGCAACAACCCAACCAATAAAAGTCCAACCCAGGAAAAAATTCACAACAACTATCGACCCAATATTGGGCATCTCTCTTACCCAAGCAACAATCGACGGAATAAAATATGGAACACCAAGAATAATCAAAATCCAAATTTCAGGGCTATTGAACACAAGCTAACCCTAGCGACCCCAGCTTCTCTCGAACTCCTCTACCGCTAGCTCACCAGATAACGCACGGGTATACCGTGCCACCATTGCCCCACTGGACCAGCCTGCGGCTGCTCTAACTGAAGTTTCTGAAACTCCGTTTCGCAACGCTTGTACTGCCCAGCCTCGACGCCAAGCATGAGCTGACGGTACCCCCATTTTGTTAAGCCTGAGTCTTATGGCGTTTCCTGTCATATTTAATATCAACCCCGTTTCACGTCTACCAATCAGCTTTCGTAGAGCAAGCCGTGCTTTCGGTGATATGGGCACTACTCGTGGTCGACCATTCTTAGTTGTCGGCACCAAAATGAAGCCGCCAACAAAATCAACATGTTCAACACTTGCCCGAGCGATCTCTTCTCGGCGCATTCCTGTTGACCACAGCATCTCTACAATGGTTAAATCCCGCGTTGTACTGCATTTTGAGAGGGCGTTTTTATAGTCTGCCTCTACAACAGTGCGTTGAGGTTTTATTTCGATTTTTTGCACCGGTATTTGTTTCCAAAAACCAAATTCTTCTAACCCAACTTTTTCGCACCAAACACCGAAAGCTCGTGCTGCTTGTGCCCGTTTACGGCAAACCTCTTTTGAGTTGGTGGTAGTTAACCATTTTTTAATATCACTCAATTTTGGATCTGAGCAAAAGTTAAATAATAAAATTAAATAATTTTTATAAGTATTCCCGACTCGTTGAGATTTACCAGACAGCAACCAATCAGATAAAAATTCGTCTATCCAAGACCGTTTCACTAGCTACCCCTCCCTTGAAAGGAAGCGGTCCAACGACAACAAACTCAGGCATCTAAACCCGAAAACCAGAACACAGATTGATGATCTCAACTACGAGAGCCCTTAAATTAAGGGCTTTAAAATGCCAAACTTAATAATTCGAGATGTTTGGTGGGCGTTGAGGGACTTGAACCCCCGACCCTCTCCTTGTAAGGGAGATGCTCTAGCCAACTGAGCTAAACGCCCAAACGCCGAAATGTCGCAAGCGACAAATCTTGGTTTGCTTCGTCAAACTC